>MDTB01130789.1_pt1 | contig 13892 bp, 14 predicted proteins | sample 811161 | NCBI WGS metagenome assembly MDTB01 (sample SAMN05326650, study PRJNA326480) | marine metagenome | isolation source: seawater | place: Mediterranean Sea | collected 2009
AGTTCAAAGGTTGGGTCATTAGAAATACAAGCTAAGTGTAATACTGTATCAATATTATTTTCAACTATAGCTTTTTCAAATGACTCTTTGTCCCTAAGATCTTTTTTAATATAAGTATAATTATTTTTCTTGGGTAAATGATCATCACCAAATATTGAAATATCATAATTTACTAAATTAATATTATTATTTGAAAGCATCTTTGTAGTTAAAGCAGAACCAACATAACCTGATGCACCTGTTATAAGAATATTTTTTGAAATCATTTTAAATATTTAAACCAATCTTTAGTGGCATTTTTTATTTTTTTTGGAGTCCATAATGGAGCATTTTTCCAATAATCAATATTTTCTAACACTTTATTTATGCCTTCTTTTAAAGTTATTTTTGGTCTCCACTTCAAATTCTCTTTAATTTTTTTTATATCAGCATGTGTTATGTTTGGTTCACCTGGTCTTTTTGATATAAAAATTTTTTTTCCTCCAATTAAATTTGATAGATAATTGACAGTTTTTGGTGTTCCAGAACCAACATTAAGTATTAAGTTTTTTTTTTTTGATCTTATCGATTTATAAAAAGCTTCACAAACATCTGAGACATAAATAAAATCTCTTTTCTGGTTACCATTTCCAACTATGGTTAACGGTTTTTTTGATATTTTTTGCTTTAAAAAAACACCGAGTGCTGCCCCATATGCTCCGTGAGTTCTTGATCTCGTACCGTATACATTAAATAATCTAAGAGATATATATTTTATTTTATAAACCCTTGACCAGTGTATAATTACTTGTTCTCCAATATTTTTAGAAAATGAATATGGATATCTAGTGTCAATACTTTCTGTTTCTTTTGTAGGAAAAATTTTTGGCAACCCATAACAAGAGGAAGAGGCTGCATAAATTATTTTATTTACCTTTTTTGCCCTCATCGCCTCAAGAACATTCATTGTTCCAATTATATTTGTTTTTAGATAATTTTTTGGATCATTAATTGATGGCACGATATCTGATAATGCGGCTAGATGAACCACAACATCTATACCGCTAAAGTACTTTGTAATTGATTTGTAATTATTTATATCTTTTTTTTTTAACTGAATTTTACTTGATTTTAAGTGTTTAATATTTTTTCTGTCTCCATCTTTGAGATTATCTAAAATTATAATTTTTTTTATATCTTTCTTCTTTAAAAAAAATTCACACAAATGACTTCCAATAAAACCTGCACCACCAGTTATTAAAATTTTCATTTTAATCCATACTCGACTGATTTTAATATTTCTTTTTTTCTTATAAAATCTGAATGACCTAAAATAGACGTAGAAATTGCACCAAATAAATTTGAAATATATGCAATTACTTCAATAGATGCATTAATTGAAAATAATAAACTTGAAATGCCTAAAACTGAGTCCCCAGCTCCCATAGTATCAAGTGGCTTGGCTTCAAAAGCACTCAAAGAAATTTTCTTTTTAGTTTTCGTATTAAAGATAAAAATTCCATCCTTACCTTTTGTCACAGCAAAATATTTTGATTTTATTTTTTTACTCAATTTCCTAGTAAGGCTATCAACATCGTTTGAATTATCTTTTGTTGCCAACTGTAACTCTGGTAAGTCAATTAATAAATTATCCATTTTTCTATATTTTGTTGCAAGATTGTAACCTCTATTACCTGCATTTGTTTGAACATTTATACTTAAAAATTTTGCTCCTTTCTGAATGACTTTATAAAGATCATCAGAAAAAAAACCATGCCCAAAGTCTGATATAATTACACAATCATATTCACTAATTTTATTTTTAAATTTATTCAAAATATTTTTATTTAGTTTCAGCGTTCTATTGTTTCCGCTATAAGAATAACATTCAAACAACTTTTTCTTATTCGTATTTAAATATCTTGTTTTTTTTACGACAGCAAATTTTTTGTCTAGGTTTATAAGGTTTATTCTTTTTTTTTTATTATTTTTAATTTGTATATCCAAATCAGACTGGAAGTTCCCAGCAGAGAAAACATCCACACATTTACAAAACTCTCTTAAATTTTTAGCTATTGCATATGATCCACCAAGATAAACTTCATTATTAAGTCTCTCTACAGCATGAATAAACTCTTTTGAGGGCTGCCCTAAATTTTTTGAATAAATGTATTCATCTTCAATAATCTCCCCAAAAATTGCTACTTTTAAATTTTCAATTTTTTTGAGATTTTCAAAAATTCCTAACTTAAAATCATTTATATTTTTAACTTTTGACTTGATTTCACTAACAACTTTTGATGAATTAAGATTGTTATTAATAATTTTTGAGGAGGAAAATTTTATATCTGAGGTAAAAAAAACTTTTCCACCAACCTTTTTTACTGCATCAACCTCTTTTTTTATATTTCCAGTTATATCTTTTGAAAAATCTTTATAATCTTGACCTTTACAATAAAAATTTGGTTTTAATTCTTTAATTAATTCTATAGGTGTTTCTTTATCATTTATGTAAACATATGAAACAGAATCCAAGGATGATACCATTTCTGATCTTAAAAATTCGTTAAAAAGAGGTCTGCCTGGACCTTTTTTTACAAATTTATCTGAAGTGATTGAAACTATTAGAGTCCCTGTCAATTTATTTGCGGTATCAAAATGTCTTTTGTGGCCTACGTGAATTACATCAAAAACTCCATGTACTAAAGAAAATTTTTTATTTTTTAATATTTTTTTTAATGATTTTAAATCGGCTACATGTTTTAAATTTGTAATGTTATTATCCATTATTTAGTTGTAATTTCTAACTTATATAATAAAAGCCTTATACGAGAATGTTTTAATATGCAATTTAAAAAAATTGAGAACTTAATTTGATAACAAGATTAATCTGTATTCATAAATATTTATTTAAAATAAAATGTTAAAAAAAAATATTTCTTCAAAAATCAGATGTTTCAATCATAGAAAAAGAATTCTTGAAATTAGTCAAAATGTTAAAGCTCTTCATATAGGTGGTTCATTTTCTTCAGTTGAAATTTTAGATACAATATTTTCTGAATTACTAAAAAAAAATGACAAATTTATTCTATCGAAAGGTCATTGCGGAATATTATTATATGTAATCCTTGAGTCTCAAAAAAAACTTACAAAAGATCAAGTTGATAGTTATTGTCAAAAAAATTCAATTCTTGGTGTGCATCCAGAGATTACAATTAATGGAGTTGAGGCTTCAACTGGTTCCCTTGGCCATGGAATAGGTATGGCTGCCGGTATTTGCTTGTCAAACATTCACAAAAATAAAAAAGATAATGCTTATGTATTGATGAGTGATGGAGAACTCATGGAAGGTTCTGTTTGGGAATCTATTTTGTTTATAGCCGCAAAATCAATTAATAATTTAATAATTGTAATAGACAATAATAATTTACAAAGTGCAACAAGTAACCTAGATACACATCCAAATTTAAAACCTATAGAAAAAAAATTTAAATCTTTTGGTTGGGATTGTGATACCTGCGATGGTCATAACCAAAAAATGATAAAGAACAAAATTTTAAACAGAAACAAAAAAAAACCTTACGCGTTAATTGCAAAAACTATAAAAGGTAACCCTATTTCTTTTATGAAAAACATACCTATGTGGCATTATAGAGCCCCCAATAAAAATGAATTTGATAATGCATTAATACAAATAAAAAAATATGAGAAACGCTTTTAGTGAAGAAATATACGAACACATAAAAAAAAATAAAAATATTTATATTGTTACTGCAGACATTTCACCATCTGGAAAGATGGCTGAAATATCAAAGAAAAATAAAAAACAAATTATTAATGTAGGAGTAGCAGAACAAGTAATGATTGGTGTGGCTGCAGGATTGTCTATGCAAAAAAATAATGTTTTTTGTTACACAATTGCACCTTTTTCACTGTACAGACCTTTTGAATTTGTAAGAGATGATTTATGTTTACAAAAATTACCAGTGACTATCGTAGGCATGGGAGCTGGAACAATTTATTCTGAATTAGGTCCAACACATACTGCAATTGAAGATATTTCAATAGCAAGATCACTTCCAAATCTTCAAATTATTGCTCCTTGTGATGGCCTCGAACTAAAAGAAGCTGTAAAATTTTGTTTGAAAAATAAAGAAAACCCAATTTATTTAAGAATAGGTAAAAGTGGAGAAAAAAACTTTACTAAAATATCTAAAGAAAAATGGAAATTTGGAAAGATTAGAAAAATAATAAGTGGGAAGAAAATTTGTATATTAACATACGGACCTACAATTGAGCTAGGTTTTAAAATAAAAGAAATTTGCAGGGATGAAATTTCAATTTATAGTTGCCATACTCTTGAACCATTTGATAAAAAAGGATTTGATAAAATACTGAAAAATTATGAGAAAATAATTTTCTTAGAAGATCATATTGAAACTGGAGGCTTAAAATCTATTATAAGTGAATATCTCATTGAAAAAAAAATTAATAAACAGTTATTTTTTTTTCACTTACAAAAAAAATTTTTAAATGCATATGATTCTCAAAAAAGTTTACAAACTAAACATGGATTTGACATTAAAAATATAATGAAGAAAACTAAATTAATTTCTAAATGAACCAATTAAATCTAATCACAAATTTACACAAGAAAACTAAAAGAAACTATATTGAAAGAATGTTGAATGACAAAGTCAACTGCATGATTGAAGCTAAAAAATATTCTAAAAACTATTGGGATGGAAATAGAAAGTATGGATATGGAGGTTATAAATATATTCCAGGAAGATGGATTTCAGTTGCAAAAAAAATAATTAAAAAATACAAACTAGATAATAAATCAAAAATTTTAGATATTGGGTGTGGAAAAGGTTTTTTGCTTTATGAAATAAAAAAAATCCTACCAGGTATAGATATATATGGTGTTGATATATCTAAATATGCTCTGAAAAGTATAAACAAATTAATAAATGGAAAATTTAAATATTTAGATTTAAATAAAAAAAAATTACCATTTAAATCTAAATATTTTGATATAGTTATTTCATTAGCTTGCTTACATAATTTAGAGATTAATAACTTAAAAAAAATTATTAAAGAGATAAATAGAGTTGGTAAAAAGTCATTTATAATGGTTGAAAGTTATAGAAACGAAAAAGAACTATTTAATTTACAGTGTTGGGCACTTACATGTGAAACTTTTTTCTCAAAAAAAGAATGGATATGGTTCTTAAACGAAAATAGTTTTAAAGGAAATTATGAATTTATATATTTTGAATAAAGAATTAAAGATTAATAATGATTAAAAATTTAGAAAAAAAATTCAATAAGAATGGCTATGTGATTGCTAAAACCAAAGAAAAAGAACTTCTTTTAAAGTTACAATCGAAAATCTTAGAGTTAATATTAGCATCAAATAAAAGTGCGAGACAAAACTTTAAAAGATTTAAAAATACCAAAGATTTTTTCCCTAACCTTCATAAATTTATATCTTTGGATGAATTAAATAATTTTAGAGTTAAAATAATTAAAAGCATCAATAATGATGATGATTTTAGAGAAAACTATTATTTGGTTGCCAAAGAATTGTTGGATGAATTAGTCGGCAATGAATTAGCCATGCAAAATAAATTAAATTTATCATTTCAAATGCCAAATGATAAAAATTCTCAACTTCCTATGCATTCAGATATTTATGCTGGTGAAAGTCCATTTGAGGTTGTGATATGGATACCGTTAATGGATGTAAAAGCAAACAATCAATCGATGTACATCACAAGTCCGAAACATAATAAGCAAATTAATAAAGAAGTAACAACTACCAAAACTAAAACACTCAATCAATTATATGAAAAATATAAAAGTAAGTTTAAATTTTTGAAAATTAATTTTGGAGAAGTTTTAATATTCACACCAATTCTTCAACATGGTAATGTTATAAATACAACAAATAATACTAGAATTTCTTTAAATTGTAGATTTAAAAGCTTGTTATCTCCTTATGATGTCTTCAGTAAGACGCACAGAAACATACCGCACTTTTATAGACCTTTACAAATTAAGGCTATGACAAAAATAGGATTTAACTTTATTAATGGAGTAAAAATAAATAATTACAAAATAAATAAAAAATTTAAATGAAAAAAATAGCTGGATATTTAAATTTAAAACCAATAAATGGAATAATATTTCCTTCAAATGTGCAAAATCAGTTGAATAAAGATTTCATAGAAAATAAATTAAAATCAAGTTTTTTTATGACAACGAATGAAAATACTTATGGAGAAAATTCCATAGTCTTAAAATCATTAATTAAAAATAAATCAATACAAGGTATAGTGATGTTGTCTACTTTTTGTTTACCAAATGATTATAAGAATAGAAGAGAAATTTATAAGTTGATCAAAAAGTATAAGAAATCTTTACACTTTATATTTGAAGAATTAAGTTTTAAAAAAAAAATAGATGAAGAGATTATAGAAAATTTTTTAATTTTTGATAATGATTTTTTCACAAAGAAAAAAACAGATTTAGATAATTTCGAAAAAATATTTATAAATCAAAATTGGCAATTTATTTAATATAATTTTTTAAGAAATTACTATTTTCCTTTAAAATATTTCCCAAACCAACTAAAGTTTTAATTTTTGTGTCATAACCTAATGGTAAAATTCTTATGATTTTTTCAAAATCAAATCTTGAAAAGTACTGTGGTTTCACAAAAAAATCTTTTTGTGGTATTCTTTTAAAATTACCATTAAATATCTGTAACAAATTACTTATAGCTATCTTTTCTGTGATGATCATTAATCTTTTATAAAAAGTTCTCGTAGTATCGTTATTTTTTGCTTTTAAAAATTTTCTAAATATTATGTCACCTGTGTCAAATTTTTTATCTACTAAGTGGATACTTGAACCAGTGGGTTGTTTTAGTAAAAATGAAAAAAATGTTGTTCCAATTCCTTTACCCCATGGTAAAAAAGTTGCATGAAGATTAAAAATTCTATTAGAATATTTATTTACTAATTTATTTGTTATTTTAAATTGATAACCACTTGATACGATATAGTCGTACCGTTTATTTATAACTTCCTCTTCTTTCAAACAATCATTAGTAATTGATGTTTGACAGTTATTTTTTTTTAAAAATTTAATTAATTTTTTATTTCTAAATTTGTTTCCTAATATTAATATTTTTCTTTTTAAATTTTTAAATTTTTTTTTGTCAATCATAATATTTTTAATATTTTCTTTTTTTTTTACTTCATTATAAAAATAACGCACATCTTCAAAATTTTTGCCATAAATTTTATAAGAAAACTTATTATTTAGATATCCTAAAGTATAATAGCTTGGGTATATAAAATAAAATTTTTTGTTTTTTTTTTTAAGTTCTATGCCAATTCTAATATTATCTGATAAGATAATTTTAATACTTTTATTCCGAAAAATTTCATTAACCTGTGTTTTTTTTTTAATAAGTGGATTTTTTATCCAAAAATTTATTAATTCATAATCGTTTCTATAAATTGATCTTTTTAATATTTTAGCCACTACAATTTAACTTTATAATATCTCTCAACTTTTAAGATAGCTCTAATTATATCTTGTGCATGTTTATTTTTATAATTTTCATTTAAAAATAAATGAAAACAACTATCTCTTGCTTCTATTGAATTTTTAGCAATATATTTATCAAGTAAATATTTTTTTGTCCAAGGCCATACATTTACAAGACAGCCATAATGTTCTCCTAAGTCTACTCCCTCTGCTTTTAGAGCTTTTGCAAATTGAATTTTTGAACATTTAATTTTATCTAGTTTTATAAAAATTGGTAAGAAAAAAGGCGCATAACCAGAATGAAAATCATTATTGAAACAAACTTCTGATTTTTTTAGTAATTTTAAAAAATCATATACAAATTTTCTCCTCAGACTATTAGACTTATTTAATCTTTTCAAATTTGCATAACCTATTGCACAAGAAAATTCATCAGTATTCCAGTTCAAGGCTGGAAATAGGCTGTATTTTGGATCTCTAAAATCAAGATTTTCTTTCCATAAGATTTTTCCTCTATCTCCATATGCAAGGGATTTGTGGTGTAATTTTAATTTTTTTGTAAAAACTATTCCTCCTGATGAATTTGCAGCCAAATTTTTTCTATACATGATTGAAAAAGCTGAAATGTCTCCAAAAGTTCCTGTTTTTTGACCATCAATAGAAGCTCCAACAGCTTGACTGCAATCTTCTAGAAGAAAAATTTTATTTTCTTTTGCAAATTTTGCAATTTTTTTGATATCTTTTACTGGTTGTCCTGCAACATGAGTAAGTTGTATAAGTTTTGTTTTTTTGGTTATTCTTTCTTTAATATTTTCTAAACTCACATTATAACTCATCTTTTTAGAGTCTAATAATATTGGATTTAACCCTTGCTCTGTTATACAAGAAAAATTACCAGCACATGTTACCGGACAAATTAGTACATCTGAGTTCTTTGGAAGTTCTAAAGCCTTCATTGCTATATAAATAGCCCCAGTTCCTGTTGCAACAATGTTAGAATAACCACCGCCTTGATATTTAGAAAATAAATTGGAAAATTTTTTTTCCCAATTTCCTGAAAATTTTGGATCTTGTCCTTTCGACCGATAATATCTGATCATTTTTTTTACTTCGTTATGTTCGCTAGATCCAAAAGCAAACCTAGGAGGCATTTTATATCTAATTTGTTTTTTTCCACCTCTAATTGCTATTTTCATTTGATTTTCCCATGCTTGAATAATTTTTACTTCTATGTTTTTCTAATGGAACTGCATGTTCCCATTTATTATTTTTAATTAAATCTGCAACATATAATGCCTGCTCAATAGAGTCATCTATATCCACACTGTATCTATATGATCCATTTCTACCTATTGAAAAAGTTTGCTCAGGAAATCGGTCATGATACTTTTTTGCTAAATCTTGTTCAGATGATAAAGGCATCGGGTAAAATTTTCCATTTTTTGATGGAAATTCAATACCTATTAAAGTTGTTTTTGATTTATGTAATGAAAATTTTTTATACTCTACTACTCGAGTAAATTTTTCTTTATTGGCATAATATAAAAAAAAGACACCATCTGGAAAACAATATTCCATTGGTAATATTAAGGTATGTAAATCTCTTCCAACATATTTCAATTCTCCAATATCTTTTTTGAATAACTCATCAGGACTAATCGTGTTTATAATATAATCAAACTTATAACTCTCCCCTTTAATTTTTACTTTTTTATTGCTCATATCGCAATCTTCTAACTCTGTGTTTAAAAGAACTTTTGCATTTTTTGTAGCAATATCAAAATATGAATTATAACCATCTTTTGCTATTGGATATGCAGAATAAACATCAGGACTATCAAAAGCATCTCTTTTACCTTTTTTTATTGGATCGCCTTTTGTTGTCCATCCAAAGGACGTAAAAATTTTATTGTCATCTACCATCCACATTTTTTTATTATAATCATTAACAACTTTATTATATAAAGTATTCCCAATTGAAAATTGCCAAAATTCCTCTAAATTTTTTGGTTTTTTATTTGGGTCTAGATTTTTCAACTCCTCATTAATTACATCTTTATCTGGCATATTTTCTATGTCATCATAACTAAGAGGCATACTATAAAATTGATTATCTTGCTCTACATAAGTTAAGTATCTATGATTTTTTCCACAATCTCTCATTGGAACGTACTTATTAAAGAAATCAAATAACTTTTTATCTTTCGTTAAAAAATGTCTAGGACCAAAAGTATATGGGTGTCCTCCTGAAAAGTGTGTTCTTACACCAGCCCCTAATTGATTTGATTTTTCAACAATCAAAATATCATAATTACCAGACAAATTGAGTGTATGAGACATTGCACAACCAGCAAATCCACCTCCAATAATTAAAATTTTTTTCATTTTTTTACTTTTAATTAATTAGATAATTAATTATTTTTTTTAATTCAACAGGTCTTGCTTTTAATTTTTTTTCTGTATACTTCATCTTTAACGCAGTGATTTTATGATTATAAACTAATTTAATGTTTAAATCAGAAGAGTTCACGCAATTCAATAGTTTCTTTTTTTTTCTTAATTTTTTAATTAGCTGACTTGCAAATTCACAATACGAGATGTCTTTTATGCCAGATAAATGAAATATTCCATAATAATTATTTTTTATAATTTTATACAAAATTTCTGATGAATGCTCATACAATATGGGCGCAAAATACAAGTCTTTAAATGCAGTTATTTCTCTGTTTTTTTTTAAATCACTTATCCATTTATTTATTGGTGAAGTATTTCTATCTAAATTTTTAGTTAATCTTAAAATTGTTAATTTTTTATATTTTTTTTTTAATTTTAACAATTTTTTTTCTGCTATATCTTTCATTTTAGCATATTTAAATCCAGGACAGGTTTTAGATTTTTCATCAGGTATTTTTTTTTTACTCTTGAAAACTGTATTAGTGGAAATATAGATTATGTGAGAACCTCTAGCCAAAAAATTATTAGCTAATATTGGAATATTAAAACAATTGACTTTTTTTGCATAATCATAATTTTTTTCACACTCATTATAATCAACGACACCACCAACGATGACAACAGTGCTGAATCCTTCATAATTATGATATTTGGAAAGGTCTGAAAAATTTAAAAATATAAAATTTTTTTTACTCAATCTTCTAGTTGTTTTAAATATCTTTAAACTTTTATTATATTTATATTTTTTAAAAAAATTTTTCGCTAATCTGCTATCTCCACCAACTAAAAGAATTTTTTTCATTTTAAGTGAAAAATTTTAAATTTTGGAAATATAGTAATGATTTTTAAGTTTTCTCCAGGCTTAGAAACTTGTTTTTTTAATTTGGTCAAAACCCTTTCTGTATGGACCCAGGCGGTAATTAAATAAATTTTTTCTTTTGAGTACTTGTGCTTATTTTGACTCTCTACTTTAATACTATATCTGCTGGGTAAATATTTGTTAAATTTAAATTTATTATTATCTAAAACACTTTTAACTTTATGCTCTATATCTAATATTTTTATAATTATAGGTAAAGATCTTGCTGCACCTATACAAAAAATATTTTTTTTATCATTGCTTGTTATTTTTTTTTGAAATTTTTTAAAAAAAATTTTGAATTCATTAGCATATTTTTTTAATTTTGTTTTACTTCTTAATCCAAACTTGATTTCATTTTGCAAGTGTTTTTTGATATTTTCAGAGATTTTATTTTTTTTATTTATTTTCTTAACAATCCCTATAATTACTCCTCCTTGAATTTTTTGGCTATGCAGCACATCAACTAATTCGAGATTATGCTTTTTAAAGAAAGGTACTAAACTTGTTATTGAATGTACTGAGAGATGCTCATGAATAATTGTGCCTATTAATTTTTTTTTTAATACATCTAGCAAATTAGATGCTTCAAAAATAAAATAACCATCATTATCAAGAATATTATCTATTCCTTTAAGCATGTCTGATAAATCATCACAATGCGCAAACACATTATTAGCAACTACTAAATCAAACTTTCCATATTTTTTTTTAATAGATTTTGAATTTTTATAATCAAAAAACATATTTAATGTTTTAATGCCTTTTTTTTGAGCAAATTTTCTTGGTAATAATGATGGATCAGCTCCTAATACATTTGATGAAAAATTCTTCTTTAATAATGATAAAAATAAACCATCATTTGATCCAATTTCGAATGCCTTTTTTATTTTTAAGTTTAATCTATTTTTTAAATATAATACTGTGTTATTAAAATGATTAATAATATCTGGGTTGTATCCTGGCATGAAAGTATATTCATTGTTCCACATTAATTTATTTGATGGAATAGCTAATAGTTGTACATGAAAACATTTAGAACAAAAAAATAAATCAATTGGAACATTATAATGTTTTTGATTTGTGTTTTTTTTTAGCTGTTCTCCTGGTGGAGTGGTTGGTAAATCTAAAAATTTAAATACTTCTTTTGATCCACATAGTCTACAGTTATTTCTTTTTTTGTAAACTTTCATAAATTTTTATTTTTTTTTTAATATTATTTATAAAACTCGAATTTTTATTTATTGGTGACCAGTTCGCAAATTTTGTGTTTTTTTTCTTAAAAGGTCCCAAACTAGTTTCATGAAAAATTATATATGAAGATTTAATAATAAGAGTATGAGTTAATTCATTATTCATACGATAATAAAAAACATCACCAGACTGATAATTGCCCATCTTTATTATGTCTGAAATATTCCCTTTCTTATCAAATATAACAATGTCAACTTTTCCCTTAATTAAGTGTACTGATTCTGTTGTGGTAGGATGAGAATGTGGTCTAACGTAATAACCTTTTTTATGAAAAATTATCATTTCATGAAGTTTAGAATTCTTTGATTTGTGGTTACAATATCTAGATTTCTGATCAATATTGTTGTTTGAATATTCTCTTAGAAGATCAATATCCTTTTTTTTTATTTTGATTAAAGAATTTTTAAAGTAAATAACATCTTTCTTTTTTTTATTTTCGAACAATAGTTTATTCATTTAAATTATATTTTGAAAATATTTTTTATCTTTACTCCATTTGCCTTTAAAACACTAGTCTTATTAAATACTTTTTTATTTGATGGATTTATAGACAAAACACAAAATTTAGGAAATTTTTTTAAAACTTTAGAAAATGGAAAAATTTTAATACTATTTTTAAACATAAACTTATTTTGTTTAATCTTGTTGTCATCTAATATGTAAGATACATATTTTTCTAATTCAAATATATTTACATAAGTATTTAACATATGACTTGCGCCAAAAAATACAATTTCACCACTTTTATTCAGTTGCGAAAATTTTTTATTTATTTTCATTTTTAAGGTCTCAAATTTATCTTTAAAAGAATTTGTATATTTAATCATTCTATAGCTTGCATTTAATTTTAATTTCTTATTACTATTATATTTACAAATTGCACAAAAAATATCCTCATAATCTTGTTTGAATTTTTTAAACTCTAAAATTTCAAGATTTGAACTTTTTAAGCTATTTAAAAATCCAATCTTATCGTAATAATATATATGGTCTTCCCAAAGTATCGAATAATCTAGAGACTTAATTTGATTGAAGGAGTCTGGCACTTCTATGTAAAAAATTGAATTTTTATCACATAAGTTAAAGATTTTATTTAGTAATTTTCTATGATCACATACATGCTCCCAAACATGTCTAAGTATAACAAGGCTGTCAATTTTATTTTTTCTAACGATATTTGCTCTGAAGAACTTGAAAATTATAAAATCAATATTTGAAAAAAATTTTAGTTTTAGAAATTTACATAAATAGAAAATATTATTTTTAGTAGTACAAAGATCAGCCAGTGACTTATCTTTATATGTAAAAGCAAAAACTTTTGATTTTTTATATTTATTTAATTTTTTTGAAATAAGTTTAAGATGAAACTCTGGCTCTTTAAAAATTAAACCCCTAGTGGGTTTTGTTTCTGATGGTTTAAATTGTTTATACAATTTTAAAGATCCATCAATTTCATTTCTTAAAAATTTCAGTGATAGTTTTTTTGGATTTTTTTTAGAAAAATTAGATGAGGAACTTATCTTTCCAAAGTTTTTGAAAAATTTATATTTACTCACCTAAAATAAAACCTCACTTGAAAATTAATTAATTTTACTTTAAAGCCAAGTTTCACTAGGTTTTGATTTAATATCTGATTTCATTTTTTAAAATTATTAAATTTTAATTATTTAAATTTATTAATACCAATTAAAATTTTTTTCAGTGCATAAATCAAGCCAATTGAGCTATTAGTACTGGTCAGCTGCACGCATTACTGCGCTTCCACACCCAGCCTATCAACGTG
>MDTB01135081.1_pt1 | contig 13892 bp, 8 predicted proteins | sample 811161 | NCBI WGS metagenome assembly MDTB01 (sample SAMN05326650, study PRJNA326480) | marine metagenome | isolation source: seawater | place: Mediterranean Sea | collected 2009
ACAGGTCAAAGAGAGGGTTCGCATGATGGAGGAATCTTAGAACAAACATGGTTACCTCCTCGCTCTGGGACTATTACTGCTCTAGTTCGCTCTACAAAAGAATCAGATACAAGATTTGTTGAAATCATTCATATAAGGGAAATTAATGGCAGTCTAGAATTACATCTACAAATCTTTAACAACTCGCTAGAACGAGAAAATATAAGTGCAACTTATTCTCGAATTCATAAATTTGAATTAACTGAAGTGGGAGATAGATATTTAACCTTCAAAGGAGTTAGTGATGGCGCTCATCGCAGTCTCAGTTATCAGCGTTCTGAAGGAGATGTTTTTTCAATACGCATTGAAACCAATGAAAGTGACAGAATTGAAATTAAACTCGAGCCGATAATGTAAATTGTTAGATACCCAGAACCTCACTATTGCACATCATTATACAAACACCTACCGTCAAAAGAAAACCGATATTATTTAAGTAGGATAGGACTAACTAAAAATTACTATTGAGATTTTTTGACTTTTTATATTAACTTAGTAATAGTTAAGAGCAGTAAAGGCAACGATTCAGGCAACTAAAAATAAAAACCCCTGTAAGTCAATGACTTACAAGGGCTTTTGCGGAGAGACTGGGATTCGAACCCAGGCGACAGTTACCCGTCGACAGATTAGCAATCTGCTCCATTACCACTCTGGCACCTCTCCTTAACTTATATTAACTAATTGAGCGAGCAAATTTAACTTTTCCAAGTCAATTCGACAAGGTTTAAATTAAAATTATAAGTTCTTCGTTAGTTCCTTAACAATCCTATTTTCAGAAAAGAATTCTTTTGCAATTACTTTTATTGCTGTATATGTAGGAATTGCCGAAATCATTCCAAGAGGACCAAACAATAAACCTCCAGCAATTATGATTAGGAATATTTCTAATGGATGTGATTTAACACTATTAGAAAAAATGAACGGTTGACTAAAAAAATTATCGATTAATTGTCCAACTATAAATCCAATAGTAACATATATTGATTTAATTAAAATCACACTACTAAAATCACTTCCTATATGACTTGACATCGTTAAAAGAACCATCAAGATGCCAGCGATTAATGGACCAATAAAAGGAATTAAATTAAGTAAGGAACACAAGAATGCAATTACCAATGCATTAGGGGTGCCTATCAAAAGTAAAACAATAGTGTAGATTATAAATAAAATAAAAATTTGAATAATTAATCCTCCAAAATATCTAGAAAGCAAAACTTTAATCGATTCGTATGATTTTTTAAATTTTTTTACTGATTTTTTTGGTACCAGAACAAATAATGACCTTTCCAAAAGAGTTGAATCTTTTAATAAAAAAAATGAAATAAATATTATGGATAGAATGCCAATGGTTAAATTACCTAAGGTTTTTCCAAAAGAATTTAAAATTTCTGGGACAAATCCAAAATTCATCTCATTAATCCATTGAATATTAAAAATGGATTTTTCTAAATCAATATTGTAAACGCTTAAATAATTTGAAAACTCATAATATAAAACCTTGATATTTTTTTGAAAAGATTCAATATCAAGTAGTGATAAATTTCTACCTTGTTCTATGACTAGAGGAACAAAAAGTGATATTATTCCAATTATAATTGATACAAAAATTAACATTGTTAATATAGAGGCAGAAGATTTTTTAAATTTTAATTTTAAGCTTAAAAAATTAACAATTGGCTGTCCAATAAGAGATATTATAGCAGCTATCAAAATATAACCTAGTAAAACCTTAATTTCAAATAATAAAAAAGCTGCAAGTATAAGAGCTGATACATACAGGAAGGATTTTACAAATCCATTTGAAAATTCATTTTTAAACATATGCAAATATATTACATATTAGCAATTGAAAATGTGTGACAAGCTATAATCCCAGCAGTTTCTGCTCTTAATCTTGTTTCGCCCAGAGATACTTCACGAAATTTTTTTTCATTACATAATTTAACTTCTTTTGGTGTGAAATCACCCTCAGGGCCTATTAATAGAGTATTTTTTGAGTTTGGTTCAATGAATTTTAAAAGAGGTTTTTTTTCGCCTTGATTACAGTGAGCAATAAATAAGTTTCCATTTAAATTTTGATTAATAAACTTATTTAAACTTATAGGTGAATTAAGTTTAGGTAAAAAGGTTTTTAATGATTGTTTCATTCCAGAAATTAGTATTTTTTCATGACGATTTTTTTTGACGTGCCTTTTTTCTGTTCTATTACAAATAATAGGGGTAATCTCGGTAATTCCAATTTCACTTGATTTTTCTAAAAACCATTCAAATCTGTCATTTGATTTTAGTATTGAGATCCCTATGTGTAATGAGTAGGGCATAGGGTTTTTTTTATAATAATTCAAGATTTGAAATTCACAATTATTTTTTGTTATTAAATTAATTTTTCCTTTGTATAAATTGTTTTTACCATCGGTGATGTTTATTAAATCACCATTTTTTTTTCTTAAAACTTTAAACAAATGCTTGCTTTCTACCTTTCCAAAAGAATGATATTTTTTGTCTTTATCTAATTCTGGTAAATAAAATAGTTGCATATTAGATTTTATATCTAGATTTAGCTCCTTTATCTAAACCTGAAAAGTCTTTTTTTAAATATTTTAGATACCCTACCATTGCAATCATAGCTGCATTGTCAGTTGTATATTCGAATTTTGGAAAAAAACTTTTAAATTTTCCATTATTTTCTTCAAATTTTTTTCTGATTCCTGAATTACAAGAAACACCTCCTCCAAAAACAACTGTTTCAATCCCAGTTTCGCATACAGCTTTTTCGATTTTTTCTAACAAAATTTCAATAATGGTTTTTTGAAGAGAGGAACATAAGTTATATTTTTCCTTTTTTAAAAAATTTTTATTTTTTTTTTGTTCTTTATCAATAAATCTCATGAAACCTGTTTTTAATCCACTAAAACTAAAATTTAGTTTGTCAACTCTTGGTTTGGTGAAATTAAATTTTTCAGGGTCACCTTTTTTTGCATTTCGATCAATTATTGGACCAGCAGGGTATGGTAACCCAATCATTTTACCACATTTATCAAATGTTTCACCAATTGCATCATCCAGAGTTTCACCAATAACTTCCATATCAAAGTAATCGCGCACATATATAATTTGTGTATGACCTCCAGAGATGGTTACCCCTAAAAAAGGAAATTTAGGTTTTTTTTCTCCACAATCTTCAATAAAATGTGCCAGTAAATGTGCTTGCATGTGATTTACTTCTATTAAAGGTATTTTTAAACCCATCGAAAGTGATTTTGAGAAAGAAGATCCAACCAAAAGTGATCCCAATAATCCAGGACCTCTAGTATATGCAATGGCATTTAATTGATTTTTATCGATATTTGCTAATGTGATTGCTTCATTTACGACAGGAATTATGTTTTGTTGATGCGCTCTTGAAGCCAATTCAGGAACTACACCACCATAAGAGTTATGGATATCTTGATTGGCGACTAAATTTGAAAGAACTTTCCCATCCTTTAAAACGGATGCCGAAGTGTCATCGCAAGAAGATTCAATTCCCAAAATGAATGTAGGCACAATAATTGTTTTAAAACAAATATAATACATATACAAATCAAAGCAATTTTAAAAAAATATCGTTTACTTCTCACTATTGTTTTTGGAACAATAATATTGTTATTTTTATTAGTTAATAATATCCATGTTCAAACTTTCCTAGCTCAGAAAATCGCATCTCAATTTAATGAACAATATGGAACAGACTTGAAAATTAAAACTGCAGGACTAAAATTAAATGGGAAAGTAGACCTTGGAAATTTCTTAATTCTTGATCATAAGAAAGACACTCTTATATATTTTAGGAGTCTTGATTTAACTCCTAGAAGTTTACAAAAAATTATATCTAATGATCTAAATTTTAACTCTATAGATTTTGACGGTCTAAAAATAAATATTGTAAAATATAAAAATGACTTAAAGACAAATATTGAGCTTTTTGTTAATAAATTAAATAACGATAAAAAAAGTAAAAATCTAGACAAGGAATTCAATCTTAAAATAAATAAATTATATGGATCAAAAAATTTATTGTCTTTTGTCGACCAAAATAATCCAAAAAGTGATTTAGAAATTTCTAAATTAAATATGAATATTTCAGATTTAACTTTTTCAAATAGAAATTTAAAACTTTATGTTAATGAATTAAACTTTAAAAATAATCAAGGGGTTGATCTAAATCAATTTTCTTCAAATATCAATTTAAATGCCACAAACAAAACTTTTGATTTAGAAAACTTAGATTTAAACTTTGGAAGTTCAAGTTTGAGCACAGTTATTAACTTGGACTATTCGAAAATAGTTGAATATAATTTATCAAATATTAAAAATTTTGATTCACTTTATGTTAATGTCAAAATATTAAATTCTAATATTTTTTTACCGGACTTAAATTCAATTAATAAAATGATTGATGTTTCCGATACTAGTAACTGGTCTCTTAAGTCAGAACTTAAAGGATATTTTGCTGATTTAAGTATTGTTAATGCTGAATTTTCAAGTAAAAATGATATAATAAAATTTAATGGAAGGTTGTCAAATTTTTTAAAAATTAATGAGAAATCATTACTCAATTTTAATTTCGAGAAGATAAAAACTTCATCTGATCGTATAAACTTAATCTTTCCAAAAGCTTTTGGAACAATTCTTCCATCCTCAGCTAAATCTTTAGGTGTTTTTAATTTTAAAGGAAATTTGAAAATTAAGTCTGATGAAATTCAATCTAAATTTAATTTAAATTTAGAAGAAGGAATTGTTGATGCTTTTTTAAAGATATCAGATTTTTCTAATATTGACAATTCAGTTTATGAAGGATCCTTAACCGGAAAGGATTTAAATATTTCAAAATTTTTAAATTTTAAATCAATAGGAAAGTCAAATTTTAAATTTGATGTGAAAGGTAGAGGTTTTACTACTCAGTATTTAGATTCTAAAGTTACAGGAAGGATTGAAAATTTATTTTTTAAAAATCTTATTTTAAACAATATTGATGTATTCGGACAGATAAAAGATCAAGTTTTTGATGGTAAATTATTAGTTGATGATGATAATTTATCATTAAATTTTAACGGCTTGGTTGATTTTACAAATGACCTAATTGATTTTGATTTTAATTCAAAAATTATAAATGCTAATCTAGAAAATTTTGGTCTTAGTGGAACCGGTCGGATCAAAGGAGATGTTCAAGTGAAATTGAGAGGAAATAACATGAAAGATCTAATAGGTGATTTAAGTTTAAAAAATCTTGGTTATAATATTAATAATCAAAATTATGAATTTGATGATCTTACTGCACAATTAAGGAAAAATGAAGATAATAGAATAATTAATGTTTCATCCAAAGATATTGTAAGTGGAATTTTAATTGGTGAGTATGATTTTCTCAATTTAAAATCTTCTCTTCTAAATAATTTTGGTATACATTACTCCAATTATCAATCAAATGCAATGGACCAGTCACAAAATATTTCTTTCAGTTTGAATTTTAAGCCAAAGTTTTTAAAACTTTTAAATAATAATTTGTCAATTGATGAAAACACTTTTATTAAGGGAAAATTTGAGTCTAATGGTTCATATGAATTAAATTTAGAATCTTCTTTTTTAAAATTTAATGATATAAGCACCGAAAACATCGATTTAAAGTTTACGGAAAGTGGAGGATATATTAATATTCTAAATATTAAATCTCCAATTATTAATGGTAATAAATTTAAATTAAGTTCATCCTTTAATAATGATTTATTGACTGTAAATGCAAGTTATCTTTCAAATAAAAATGAATTAAACCGGGTTAATTTTTCACATACCATTAATGAAAAGAAGATGTCTGAAATAATATTCAAAGATTTAGAACTAGTAATTAATAATCAAAATTGGACAATTGATAAGAATAATTCTCAGTCTAATCCTAAATTTATTTTTGCTTGGACTGATAAAGAATATGAGTTTGAGAAGGCATATTTCAAAAGCGGGACACAATTCCTTGATATAAATATTATAGAAAGAAACAACAATTCAAATTATATTTTAAATTTTGAAAATTTCGGATTACAAAATTTCACAAAACCATCAAACAAAATATTTTTTGAAGGTTTAGTCAATGGTAAAATTGAATTAATAAAAAATGATGGGGCTTATGAAGGAACATCATCTCTTAAGATTGATGATTTAAAAGCTAATTATAAATCTATAGGTAAAGCTTTGCTTAAAATTAATGCAAGTAAGGATTTAAAAAGTTTTGTAATGGATTTTATAGTTAACAATGACTTAAACGAAACTTTAAGTCTTAAAGGTAATTTCGGAATCGAAAAAGATTTCTATCCCCTTGATCTAAATTTAAAAATGAAAAATTTTGATATTAACCCTTTTTCAAAAATTGGAGACAATGTAATAACTGATTTCAGAGGTTATTTTAATTCTGATGTAATTATTTCTGGAAACTCATCTGAACCTAATTTTGATGGAATTATCAATACTAAAAATGTTGAATTTTTAATTCCATATTTAAACGTTAATTATAAATTATCAAATAATCCTAGATTTAAATTAAAGAAACAGGAATTTCATTTGATAAATTTTAATTTAAACAATACCAAAACACAAACTATTGGAAACCTAAATGGTATAATAACTCATAATAAATTCAAAAATTGGAATTTAGATTTAAAAATAGAAACAGATAATCTACTTATCCTAGACACAAAATTTAAAAAAGATGCTCTTTATTATGGAAAAGCTTTTTTAAATGGAAATGCTGAAATTTTTGGACCTGGAGAGAGTCTTTTAATAAATTTAAATGGTTCAACTAATAAAAACACTTTTTTATCAATACCTATCAATGAATCTGTAAACACAGGAAAACTTTCTTATTTGAATTTTGTCAATGAAGAAAATGATAGTTCTAAAAAAGGAAATAAAAGTAGTTTAAAAGTAAATTTAGACATAGATTTCAATGATAATGCTAACGTTGAAGTTATCTTAGATCCCGTTTCGCAGTCAAAATTAAATGTTTTAGGAAATGGTAATCTTAATTTTCAAATAAATACACAAGCAAGTTTTAACATATTTGGAAATTATACAGTAGATTCAGGTTCTTATTTTTATAAATCACTTGGAATTGTGGACAGAGAGTTCTTATTAAAAAAAGGGTCAACTATAGTTTGGAATGGGGATCCATATCAAGCAGAGTTAAATATAAATGCTAATTATGATATTCCAGGTGGAGCAAACCCAGCAATTCTTATTCAAAATACAAGTTTTAATAGAAAAATCCCTACCAATATTGATGTTAATTTATCAGGAAATTTAATTGAAATGGATACCCCAGAATTTAAAATTAATTTTCCTAATACAAGTGGACCTATAAAGTCTGAACTTGATTATTATTTGGTAGATGATGAAAAGACTCAGAAACAAGCTATTTCATTATTATACCAAGGAACTTTTATAGATGAAATTTCTTTATCCTCAGTTTCTTCTCAAGCAATAACAAATAATTTATTTCAAAAAGCTTCAGGGATTATCGACGATATCTTTACAAATTCTGAGGATAAAATGAATATTGGTATAAATTATTTAAAAGGTGATAAAAATGCTGCTTCATCCCTTCTTAACCGAGACCGTTTAGGATTAACATTAAAAACTGAATTAAGTGATAAAATACTTATTAATGGAAAAATAGGTGTTCCGGTTAGTGGAGTTGAAGATAATGTTATAATTGGAAATGTTCAGGTTGATTTTTTGCTTAATGATCAAGGTAATTTTAAAGCAAGAATTTTTAATAAAGAAAATGAGTATCAATATTTTGCTAATGATATAGGATATACACAAGGTATGGGCATTTCTTATGAAATTGAATTTGATTCTTTTAATGAATTATTTAAAAAAAAATCAAAGAAAACTGATACAGCTGATAGCATTAAAAATTAGTTTGTAATTTAGCACGAATATGAAAATACAGAAAATAGCAGTTTTAACATCTGGAGGAGATTCCCCTGGAATGAACACAGCCTTGAGAGCTGTTGTAAGAACATGCTCCTATAATAAGATTGATTGTATTGGTGTTTTTAGAGGTTTTCAAGGTCTTATTAATAATGAAGTAAAAACTTTAAGTTCAAGAAGTGTTCGAGGTATAATTAACAGGGGAGGTACAATGCTTTATTCAGCCAGATCAGAAGAATTCAAATCTAAATCTGGTAGAAATAAAGCATATACGAATATAAAAAAGAATAATATTGATGCTTTAGTTGTCATTGGTGGAGATGGTTCATTTACTGGAGCTATGATATTTCAAAAAGAATTTAATATTCCTGTAATTGGTATTCCTGGTACAATCGATAATGATATATCTGGAACTTCACATACATTAGGGTACGATACTGCTTTAAACACAGTGATGGAAGCAATCGATAAAATTAGAGATACAGCAATTTCTCATGATAGACTTTTTTTTGTTGAGGTCATGGGACGAGATGCTGGTCATATTGCTTTAAATTCAGGAATTGCCATAGGTGCTCAAGAAATATTAATTCCTGAGTCAAAAATTGGTTTAGATGAATTAATTATTTCATTGAAAAAAAGTAAAAAATTAGGAAAAACATCCAATATAGTAGTAGTTTCTGAAGGAGACAAAACTGGAAAAAATGTTTTTGAATTATCAAAAAAGGTTGAAGAAAAATTTCCTGATTATGAGATCAAGGTATCTGTTTTAGGACATATGCAAAGAGGAGGTTCCCCATCCTGTTTTGATCGTGTTTTAGGAACTAAAATGGGAGTTATTGCAGTTGAAAAATTAATTGATGGAGAATCTTCCAAGATGATAGGAATAGTAAATGGAAAAATAAAGTTAACTCCTCTTAAATCTGCTATTAAAGGTATTTCAAAAATTAACAAGGAATTAATTAGGGTATCAAAAATTATGAATATTTAAATTAAAACAATCATTTGATGTTTTAGTTTATATTTTAATATTTATTTTTGAACTCAAAAAAAAATACGATGATTAAAATTGGAATAAATGGTTTTGGAAGAATAGGTAGAATGGTTCTTAGAGCCTCTCTTAAAAGAGATGACATTAAAGTTGTAGCTATAAATGATCTTCTTGATGTTGATCATTTAGCTTACTTACTTAAATATGACTCTGTTCATGGAGTTTGCCAAGCAAATATTTCTGCTCAAGATGGTAATTTGCTTATTGACGGAGAAATAGTTAAAATTTCATCTAAAAGAAACCCTGACGAAATAGGATGGGATAAGTTAAATGCTGATATTGTATTAGAATGTACAGGTTTATTTACCTCAATTGATAAAGCAAACTTACATATAATAGGAGGTGCTAAAAAGGTTGTTATTTCCGCTCCTTCGTCCGATGCCCCAATGTTTGTTATGGGTGTTAATCATCATGATGTAAATTCTGACCAAAGAATAGTTTCAAACGCATCATGTACAACTAATTGTCTAGCACCAGTTGTAAAAGTTTTAAATGATAAATTTGGTGTTGCTGAAGCTTTGATGACTACTGTTCACGCTACAACTGCAACCCAATTTACAGTAGATGGTCCTTCAAAAAAAGATTATAGAGGAGGAAGAAGTTCTTTAATAAATATTATGCCTGCTTCAACTGGCGCTGCAAAGGCAGTAACAAAGGTTATTCCTTCACTTGAAGGAAAAATTACCGGAATGGCTTTTAGAGTTCCAACAGCAAATGTTTCAGTTGTTGATTTAACTGTAAAATTAAATTCTAGAACCTCTTACGAAAGTGTAATGAAGGCATTAAAAGAATCTTCGCAAAATGAATTAAAAGATATTTTAGGTTTTACAGATGAATTAGTGGTTTCTCAAGATTTTATAGGTGATCATAGAACTTCTATAATTGACTCTAAAGCAGGAATTCAATTGAATGATACATTTTTTAAAATCATTTCATGGTACGATAATGAGGCCGGATATTCACACAAGCTAATTGACTTGGCTGTTCATATTAATTCATTATAAATTTATGAAATTAATTGTTGATAGTGGTTCAACTAAGACTGATTGGATTTCAATAGACGACAATGGTGAGATTTTGTTTGAAACTCAAACTCTCGGATTAAACCCACAGGTTCTTTCTGAACACATTTTAGAAGAAAGAATAATTAATAATTATGAAATTTATCAATCCAGAAAAAAGGTTACTGATATTTATTTTTATGGAGCTGGTTGTGGTACTGAGCCACCAAAAGAATTAATTAGAAAAGTTTTTACACCAATTTTTAAAAATTCAAATTTTATCATTAAAGAGGATACATATGCAGCAGTATATTCTTGTTGCAATAAAAACGAGAAGGCTATAGTCTCGATTTTAGGAACTGGTTCTAATTGTAGTTATTTTGACGGTAAAAATATAAATCAAAAAATCACCTCCTTAGGCTATATTTTAATGGATGATGCTAGTGGAAATTATTTTGGAAGACAACTTCTAAGAGATTTTTATTTTAACCATATGCCTGAGAAATTAAAAATTAACTTTGAAAAAGAATTTAATTTAGAACCTGAAATTATCAAAGATTATTTGTATAAGAAACCAAATCCAAATACATACTTGGCTAAATTTGCAAAATTTTTAATATTGAATAAGGATTTAGAATATTCTCAAGATTTAATTAAAAAAGGATTTAATCTTTTTATAACTAATCAGATTTTACAGTTTTCAAATTGTTTAGAAATCCCTTTGCATTTTGTTGGTTCGATTGGTTTTTATTTACAGGAAAATCTAAAAGAATGCCTTAAAGATAGAGGAATGAAATGTGGGAAAATACTCAGAAAACCTATTGATGGTTTAGTTGCTTATCATCAAGGAATTACCATTTAATCAATTTTTTTTGCTATTACAGAAATTTCTATTCTTGCACCAATGGGAAGTGCGGAAACCTCAACAGTTTCTCTTGCTGGCGCTGATTTTTCATCAAAATATTTTCCATAAACCTTATTGACTTTTGAAAAATTATTCATGTCCGTAATAAAAATTGTTGACTTTATTACATTTTCAAAATTAAAATTAACATGATTAAGTATTGCTTTGATATTTTTCATTACTTGATCTGTTTCATCTTCAATATTAGTGATGATTAACTCATTACTATTTATATTAAACCCAACTTGACCAGAAATATATAGTGTATTATCAATCATCACTGCTTGACTGTATGGGCCTACAGGAAGGGGAGCTTTTTCAGTTTTTATAATTTTTTTCATATTCTCTTGTGTATAAATATATAGTGGAGATATTATTAATAATATTAAATATAAATATAATTTCATTTTATAATCTTTTATCCGGTAATCTCCTTTTATCGTATTTTAAATCTTTAAGTAAATCAGATTTAATTCCAATAAAAAAATACCATGAAGCTCTTGTACTGAATGGCACCCAATTGAAATTCATTTTCCAGCTATCTAAATCTCTTTCAAATCTAAGCTGAGTATAAGTAAAACCTGTATTTTTAAAATCATAACCTGAGGATCCGCCAATTCTCCATTTTTTTGAAAGCGATAAATTTCCAGAAAACATTAAAGAATTATTTGAAATTTGTTTTTGTCCTTTGTTATTGTTGTAAGTTAAAGAATGAGCAAATCTCAAATCCCATGGCATTTTATTGTTGTAAAATTTAGTAGTTATATCTTTTGATTGATCATCATCAAAATTTTCATCATCTTGATCATCAAATGAGCTATCTGCAAAATCATCAACTCTTCCGAACAAATCATCATTTCTGCCACCACTTCTGCTATTGTCTCTTTCTTTTCTTTTGTCTTTCGAATTTTTACTAGCTAGAGTAAAGCCCATATTAATATTTGCACTGGTCATTCTTAAACCATTACTATTGAATTTATTAATCCTACTACCATTTTCATTTATAGCATATGGATCAAAAGTTGCGCCAACATTAACATTTAATTTGTCGTCAAAAAAAGCCATACCACTTGTCATTCTAATTGGGCTCCATTTTAATGAGTCAGCAGCAATATTATAACTTGTATTAAAATTTAAATTATTTAATAATTTAATTTTTTTTGGTTCTGTAGCCGTACTGTCTCGGTTTTCTATTTTAGCTTCTAAAACATTATTTACAGATAATCCTATGCTACTTGAGTAATTTCTATTAGGAACACCAAAAAAGCCACCCTCAAATCTTGAATATTCTGATGTATTTCCTTCTGCATCAATTATATATTCATCATAATATTTTTCAAAACTTGGAACTATTCCGTAATTAATAGATGGTCTGACAACATGTCTTACCGATTTAAATTTCTTACCTTCTTTAAAGTTGAATATCCCATAAATTGTTGTTCCTATACTTGCATTAAAATTATATTTACTAAATCTATCAAAACCTTTTATAGTATCTTTTTTTCCAGTTGCTTGATTTATTATGTCAAAATCATTTCTTTTAATAGTTTGACCTGTCCAAACTTCATCAAAATTTCCATTTAAACTTACACTTAAGTGTTTTAAAACTTTAAAGTTTGTACTAATAGGAATAGAGTGTTTCATTCCATAAATAGCATCATTAAACATTTCTTTTTTAAGAAACAGAGAGTCATTGGTTTGAATCCTATTTTCACCTCTTAAAGAATATTGAAAATTAATGTTTTTTAAAATACCTTTTTTTTGACCATTTCTTTTCACAAATGGATAAACTCTTTCCATACTGGCATTTAAGGTGGGCAAACTTAAGTTTACTATTTTAGTTCTGGTATTTTGTGAATGAGATGCAGTTAGTGACATATTTACTGACGGATAGCCTCTAAAAGTTTTTGAATATGAGATTGAAGAGCTCATCGTATTATTTAAAAAATTCGGCGTGTTTAATTGATTAACTGATTCTCTAAAGTAATTACTGCTACCTAAATTTACAGAAGCTGAAAATCTACTATTTGGATTGGATTTAGAATCTTGACTATGTGACCACCTAAAATTATAAATATTAGTTTTTGAGTATCCTGGAAGACCTCGTTCGCCATTTATTAGATTTTCAAATCTAATACTTAAGTTTCCATTGTATCTATATCTTTTTCTATAGCTTGTTTCATTTCTAAAACCATAACTACCATTAGTGTAATAATCACCTAATAGAGTGAAATCAAAATAATCATTAAAGGCAAAGTAATATCCGCCATTTTGAAAAAAATATCCTCTTTGGTTGTTTTGACCTATAGTTGGAAAAATAAAGCCTGTTTTTCTATTATCAGTGAGAGGAAAATATGCAAAAGGAAGAAAAATTGGAGTAGGTACGTCTTCAATGTATAAATTACTCAAACCAGCAATAATTTTATTTTTTGGAATAAATTTACCTTTTCTAACCCTGATATAATATTCTGGGTCCTCAACATTGCTTGAGGTTGTCACCTTGGCATCTTTTATGAAATAAACCGAATCATTTTCTTTTTTAGTTGCCAATGCATTAACATTCATTCCATTTTGTTCACTTTTAGAATTCCAAATAATTGCTTTTTTTGTATCAAAATTAAACCTAATTGAATCTGGATTTACCTCGTTACCTGCTTGTCTAAAAAATGGTGGTTGAATTAATTTTCCTGTAGAGTCTTTAATTCTTCCTGCAGAAACTTCATTGTTAATGTAATCTAGTATAATTATTCCAGATTTAAGTTCTGTATCAAGATAATATAATTCAGCTTTGTCATACAGATATAGTTTACCTTTATCTTTATCAATTTTAATATAACCTTTAGCATTTCTTTTAATTTTACCTAACAATAAGGGTTTTTTTATAAGACTATCCCCGATAAGCGAATCCTTTTCCTTAATATCTTGTGAATAA
>MDTB01161835.1_pt1 | contig 13892 bp, 15 predicted proteins | sample 811161 | NCBI WGS metagenome assembly MDTB01 (sample SAMN05326650, study PRJNA326480) | marine metagenome | isolation source: seawater | place: Mediterranean Sea | collected 2009
GGAAATTGACTCTTTTTCAAAAAAATATCTTAAAGAAATTACTGATGCAGCTGAAGACTCAAAAAAGATTATACTTGCTACAGACCCGGACCGTGAAGGAGAAGCTATAGCTTGGCACGTAAAAGAGGTTCTTGAGAAAAAAAAATTATTAAAAGACAAACATTTAGAAAGAGTTGTTTTTAATGAAATTACAAAAAAAGCTATTTTAGATGCAATAAAAAATCCAAGAAAAATCCATCTACCATTAGTAGAAGCTTACCTGGCAAGACGAGCTCTAGATTATCTGGTTGGATTTAATATTTCTCCAATTTTATGGACTAAATTACCTGGCTCTAAGTCTGCTGGTAGAGTGCAATCTGTAGCCTTAAAATTGATTACAGAGAGGGAGAAGGAAATAGAACTTTTTAATCCTGAAGAATATTGGACTCTTGTGTCTGATTTTACAAATAAAGATAATAAAAATATTATTTCAAAATTAAGCTTGTTTAATGGAGAAAAAGTTGAAAGATTTACATTTAAAAGCAAAGAAGAAATAAATAAAGCATTAGATATTATAAACAAATCTAAATTTAAGATTTCGGATGTAAATTCAAAAGTATTCAAAAGAAATCCATTGGCTCCTTTTACAACATCAACTTTACAACAAACCGCCTCAGGCAGATTTGGATTTGGAGCTTCACGTACTATGCAAATTGCACAAAGATTATATCAAGGTATAGATATCGAGGGAGAGACTACAGGTTTGATTACTTACATGAGAACAGATGGAACAAACATTTCGAAAGAGGCTATCAATGACTTTCGGAAATTTATAATTGATGATTATGGTCAAAAATATTTACCAGATAATGTAAATAATTACAGCGGAAAAAAAGCAAAAAATGCTCAAGAAGCTCACGAAGCTATTAGGCCTACAAATATTTCAAGAAAACCATCTGAAATTAAAAAATATGTTAATGCTGATCAATTTAAACTTTATGAATTAATTTGGTCTAGAGCACTCTCATCTCAAATGACCCCAGCTGAATTTGATCGTAATACAATAATTATTTCATCCGTGGATAACAAGATTAATTTTAGATCGAGTGGTTCAATAATTAAATTCGATGGATTTTTAAGAGTATATCAGTCACAAGAAACAGATGAGGACGCAAAAAATATTTTACCAGAAGTTAAAATAGGTGAGGAAATAAGTATTTTAAAACTTATTGATGAACAGCACTTTACAGATCCGCCGCCCCGTTTTTCAGAGGCAAGTTTGGTAAAAAAAATGGAAGAATTAGGCATAGGTAGACCGTCAACTTACGCAAGTATTATAACAGTTTTATCTACTAGAAATTACGTTGAACTGATGAATAAACGATTTCACCCTACTGATAGAGGTAAATTAATCTCAGCGTTTCTTGAAAAGTTGTTCTCTAAATACGTTGATTATAATTTTACAGCAGATCTTGAAAATCAACTAGATGAGATCACTAGTGGTAAAATTGAATGGGTAGAAGTTCTTAATAATTTTTGGAAAGATTTTTACAATAATGTCGGAGAGGTTAAAGAAAAAAGAACAAGAGAAGTTTTAGATCTACTTAATGAGAGTTTAGGAGCTTTAATATTCGATCGTGACGAAAAAGATGGAATAGATAGAAAATGTAAATTGTGTTCTAACGGAGAGTTAAGTTTAAAAAATAGTTTTAAGGGTGGAGCATTTATTGGTTGTTCAAATTATCCAGAATGTAAATTTACTAGACCTCTATCAAAAAGCAAAGCTGCTGCTCAATATAATTTGGCAGAACCTAAATTACTTGGAAAAAATTTAAATGGCAAAAATATATTTTTAAAAAATGGTCGATTCGGCCCTTATTTACAATACGAAAAAGAAAAAGAAGAACTAGAAATTAAAAAGAAAAAAAGAAAAAAGAAAAAAAATGAAAATGATCATTTAAAAAATGTTTCAATACCAAAAGGTATAGAAATTGATAGTGTAGACTTAGATAAAGCTAAATTTCTTTGTTCTTTACCTAAAGTTTTAGGACAGCATCCTGAAAATAAAAAGGATATAACTTTAAATTCAGGAAGGTTTGGTCCTTATTTAAAATGTGATAATAAATCAGCGAGACTTGAAAATGTCGAGGATCTTTTTTCAATAGGTCTGAATAGAGCAATAACTCTAATTGCAGAAGCTAAACCTGGAAGAATTTCATCATCTTTAATCAAAGATTTAGGCGAACACCCTGAAGACAAGAAGCCTGTAAGAATAATGAAAGGTCAATACGGGCCATATATAAAATATAAATCCTTAAATGCAACTATTCCAGAGGAAAAAGACCCAACAGAATTGACTATGGAAGAAGCGTTAATTTTGATAGAAAAAAGAAAAGAATATGACAAAAATAAAAAAAAAAAGAAATAAATTAATTTTTATTGTATTGGCTATAGTATTTTTTCAATCTCAAATTAACAATCTATACTCAAATGAAGTAAAATGTAAAAAATTTGATATCAAATGTAAAACAAATAAATTTATTGATGATACTAAAGAATTTCAAAAAAAAGGTTTCAAAGATGGAAAAAAACAACTGAATAAAACTCAAAAAGAAATTATTGAAGTAATTCCTAAAAAAAAATATTAATGATAATTGAAGAAAAATTGCAGGAGTTAAGTATCATATTGCCTGAACCGAAAGCTCCAGTTGGAGCATACGTTGCATCAAAAATTGTTGGAAATTTACTGTTTATATCAGGACAAATATCAATTGATGAAAATAATAAACTTATAAAAGGTAAAATTGGAAAAGATTTATCTTTAAATCAAGGTTATCAAGCTGCTCAAAGATGTGGACTGAGTCTGCTATCTCATGCAAAAAAAGCATGTAATGAAGATTTAAATAAAATTAAATCTTGTGTTAAATTAACTGGTTATGTTAATTCTGTAGATGAATTTGTTGACCAGCCAAAAGTTATTAATGGAGCCTCTGACATCATTGCAAAAATACTAGGCAAAATTGGTGAACATACCAGAGCCGCTGTAAGTGTAAATAGTCTTCCCCTTGGCGTAGCTGTTGAAATAGATGGTATATTTGAAATTAATTTAAATTAGGTCTTCCAACTGAATAATATTGAATTTTGTTTTTTTTCATATCTTCAGGATTATACAAATTTCTTAAATCATAGATTTTTAATTTCTTTTTTTTATTTATCTTCTTAAAATCAATAGCTTTAAATTCATCCCATTCAGTAAGTAGTATAATTAGATCTGCATCAGTACAATTTTCTTTGATATTTTTTTTATATATGCAGTTTTTAATTTGCATAAATTCTTTTTTTTCTCCACTTGGATCATAGTAGGAGACTTTTGCTCCTTTTTTACAATAATAAGGTATCATTTTTAAACTAGTCGAATCTCTCATGTCGTCAGTATTTGGCTTAAAAGTAACACCCAAAATACTTATCTTTTTATTTTTTAAGTTCTTACCTAGAATTTTGTGAACACGATAAGTTAATAAACTTACTCTTTTGAAATTTGAATTTATCACAGACTTTACGATTGATAAATTTGTTTTGTATTTTTCAGCTGCCGAAACTAAACCTTTTGTATCTTTTGGAAAACAAGAGCCCCCATAAGCAGGTCCTGCACGCAAGAATCTGCTACCAATTCTAGAGTCCGAGCCAATACCTAATGATATGTCTTCAATGTTTATACCAGTTTTTTCACATAAATTTGCAAGTTCATTTATAAATGTGATTTTAGTTGCTAGAAAAGCATTTGAAGCGTATTTAATCAATTCAGCCCCTCTTCTTGTTGTTGTAAAAAATTTAGCTCCTTTGCTTATTAAAGGTGAATATAATTTTTTCATTATTTTAAAAACATTTTTTTTATTTGATCCTATGACTATTCGATCAGGATATCTAAAATCTCTTATAGCCTCACCTTCTCTTAAGAATTCAGGGTTTGAAATAACGGTAAAAAATTTTTTCTTTTTTTTTATTATTTTCTCTATTTCATCACCGGTACCTACAGGAACTGTAGATTTAGTTATAATTATTTTCTTTTTCTTTGTATGATTTAGTATTTCTTTTATAGATTTATAAACATAGGACAAGTCAACTTTTAACGAACCTTTCTTTGTTGGCGTACCCACGCAGATAAAAATCAAATCTGAGGAATTGATTGCTTTTTTTATATCAGTTGTAAAAATTAAACGATCGGCAGCGAAATTTTTATTTATTAATTCGTCCAAACCTGGTTCATAAATTGGGGAAATTCCTGAATTAAGTTTATCTATTTTATGTTTATCTTTATCAACACAATAGACTTGATTTCCTATATCGGCAAAACAAGTGCCAGTTACTAAACCAACATATCCAGTACCTATCATGCATAATTTCATTTTTGCCCTTTAAATATTTTAACACTTGATTGAATATAGCCACTTATTGTACCGCAATCTAAGTATTTACCAATGAAAATGTTACCAAAAAACTTTTCTCCTTTATAAATTAAGTTTTTAATTGCATCTGTAATATGAATTTCTCCACCTTGACCTGGTTTTAATTTTTTTATTTCAGTAAATATCTTTGATGGTAAAATATACCTACCTATTATTGCGTAGTTAGATGGTGCTTTCTTGATGCTTGGTTTCTCAATAACATCTTTTATCTTAAAATAATTTTTTTTCTTTTTAATTAAAGATAAAATACCCCATCTAGAAACGTTTTTTTTATCTACTAGCTTTGTAGCAATTATAGAGCCTTTGGTTCTTTTATGTAAATTGATCATTTCTTTAGAACAATTTTTATTTATTATTAGATCATCTGGTAAAAGCATTAAAAAGTACTTATCTTTAATATGTTTTCTACATTTAAGAACGGCATCACCAGTGCCTTTTGGATTGTTTTGATAAACAAATTTAATCATTTTTTGATATTTTTTAATCTTCTTATATTCTTCAACTATTCTTTTATCTTTTTTTTTTTTAATTATTTTCTTATAAAATGAGTCATTAAAGAAATATTTTTTAATACTTATTTTATTTTTTGAAATGATAAATATAAATTCTTTTACTCCCGCCTCAATACACTCTTCCAGTATATACTCAAGATTTGGCTTACCGTTTATCGGCAGCAACTCTTTTGGCATAACACTTGTCAAAGGTAACAATCTTGTACCTAGACCAGCTAAAGGAATAATTGCTTGTTTTATCATATGATTCTTATAATAGTTGATATCATTGAAGCTTATAAATGAAAATATTTAAAAAAAAAGAACATTTAAAAAGTGAAATTGGCAATAAAAATTCAATTTCTTTCATCCCTACTATGGGCGGTTTACATAAAGGCCATATATCATTAATAAAAAAAGCAAAAAAATACAAAAATAAAACTTTAGTGACTATTTATGTTAATCCAAAACAATTTAACAAAGAAGAGGACTTTAAAAAATATCCTCGTAATTTGTCAAAAGATTTAAAAATTTTAAAAAAATTAAAGGTAAACTATTTATATATTCCCTCTTATAATGATTTATTTAAATTTAAGACCGCTAATAAGATTTATTTACATAAATTCTCCAAAAATTTGTGCGGTAAATATAGAAAAGGACATTTTAAAGGAGTTATAAATGTAATAAATCGTTTTTTAGAAATTATAAAACCCAAGTACTTATTTCTAGGTCTTAAGGATTTTCAGCAACTAATTTTGATAAAAAAACATATTTTGAAAAATAAAATTAATACAAATGTTATTAGCTGTAAATCAATAAGAAAGTCAAATGGTGTCGTTTACTCAAGTAGAAATTATAATTTAAATAGAAATCAGTTAAAAATAGCTAGAAAAGTTTATGATTATTTAATTAAGAGTAAGAGAAAAATAAAAAAAAATTTAAAATTTTTTAATTCAAAAATATTTGAAGCAGAATTATTAAAATTAGGCGTCAATAAAATTGATTATTTAGAGATTTTTAATAAAAAAAGTTTAAAAAAACCAAAAAAATCTAGTGACTCTTTTAATATTTTTATAGCCTACTACTTAAAGAAAGTAAGGCTGATAGATAATATTTAATTTAAAAAATAAAATGAACCTAAGCCTAAAAAGGAAAGAAATCCAATAACATCAGTTATTGTAGTAACAAAAACACTAGATGCTAGAGCTGGATCTATATTCAATTTCTTCAATGAAACTGGCACTAAAATTCCAAATAAACCAGCAACAATCATATTTAAAATCATTGATATTCCGATTAATAATGAGAGATTGAATTCTTTAAACCAAAATTGAACAATTATTGCTGTAATCACTGCAAATATAATTCCATTTAAAATTCCTATTAAAAATTCTTTTCCTACTACTCGATTAAAATTACTTTTTGAAAGTTCTTTTGTTGCTATTGCTCTTATAGTTACGGCTAAAGTTTGCATACCTGCATTACCTCCCATAGATGCTACTATTGGCATTAAAAAAGCTAAGGCAACCATCTGCTCAATTGATGCGCCAAAAAAACTAATTACCCATGTCGCTAATAAAGCGGTAAATAAATTTAACAAAAGCCAGTTAAATCTTCGTTTTGTTTTTAACATAACACTGTCTGTTATTTCTTCATCTCCTACTCCAGCTAATCTTAATGTATCTTCCTCGGCTTCTTCTTGAACTACAGTCACAACATCATCGGCTGTTATCATTCCAACTAATTTATTTTCTTTATTAACAACACCAGCTGAAACTAAATTGTAATTTTCAAATGCATGACCGACTTCCTCTTGATCCATATTTACGGAGATTAATACTGGCATTTCAGACATAATAGAGTTCATTTTCGAGTCTCTTGAAGTTCTTAGTACTCTTGAAGAAGGGACAGTTCCAATAGGTTTAAAATCATTATCTACAATAAAGATTTCTAAGAATTCCTCAGGTAAATCTTTGTCCTCTCTTAAATAATCAATGGTTTGTCCAACTGTCCAGTTGCTAGGAACAGCCGTAAATTCTCTTTGCATAATTCTTGCCGCAGAGTCCTCTGGATAACTTAACCCTTCTTGAAGTAAAAATTTATCTTTAGGTGGTAATTTTTCTAATACTTGTTCTTTGGTTTTTATAGGTAAATTTTCAAGAATTTTAATAGCATTATCCGACTCTAATCTTTTAATTATTTTGATTAATGAATCTATTGATAATAATTGTAAGACTTCGCTTTGAATCGACTCATTCAGTTCAATAAATATTTCAGGTTCAATATTGAAAGACTCAATTTCAATTAATTTTGTTCTGGTATCAGGATTTAAATTTTCAATTAAATTAGCAATGTCTGCTTCGTGTAAATCTTTTAGAGTTTGATTGATAAAATCTATATTTCTATTTACAATATTATCGCTAAAAGTATCAATAAATTCTTTATTAAAATCTAAATTAACTTTTTTACTACCTGTTGATTTTAATAAAGCCATAAATGCCTCTTAAAGTTTTTTTTGAGACTATTAGTCTATAAAATGATAAAATTCAATTTAAATGAGTATTGAAATTAAAATAAATAAAAAACGAATTTCCTATAAAAAAGCAATGCTTTTTCTGAATAAGAGAGTTGATGAAGTAAAATTAGAAAGAAATAATGAATTAATATGGATCTTAGAGCATCCAAAGACTTTCACGGCAGGGGTGAGTTACAGCAAATCAGATATTATTGACAAAAAAATTAGAATTATTAAAACCAATAGAGGAGGCAAAATTACTTTACATAATCCTAATCAAAAAATTATTTATTTTGTTATTAATTTAAATAAAAGAAAAAAAGATATTAGAAAATTTATTAATGCTATTGAAAAAAGTATCATAGAATTCTTAAAAATTTATAAAATTAATGCAAAAAAAGATAAAAAAAACATCGGGATATGGGTCAAAAATAAAAAAATTGCTGCTATTGGTCTAAGAGTTTCAAAATGGATTGCTTTTCATGGATGCTCTATCAATATATCAAATAATTTAAATGAATACTCAAAGATAATTCCATGTGGGTTAGATAATAAAAAAGTGACATCTATTAATAATGAAAAAAAAATTAAACCAGTTAATTATGAAAGGAATTTAGCAAATATTTTTATTAAAAATATCAATGATATTTAAAAAATCTTTTTTAAAAAATTTTCAAAATGGTCATTGTATTTCGCTTTAAAATTATATTGAACATTATTAATCATAAATTTAATTTTGTAAGCATGTAACATTAGACCCTTTGTTCTTATTTTCTTTCTGTTATTTAAGAAATATTTATCATCACCGATAATAGGATTTCCAATTTTTAATAGTTGTTTTCTTAATTGATGTTTTCTGCCTGTTATTGGGTTCAATTCTACAAAAGAATAACCCTCATTCGATTTAATTATTTTTATATTTGTAATTGCTTTTTGAGTAACTTTTTTCTTGTTTTCGTAATAAACTAATTCATCTCTCATCGTTTTGACTGAATTATTTACTTTACCGTAAACTAAAGCTAAATAAGTCTTATGAATTTTTCTAATTCTAAAAAGACTAGTAAACAATTGAGCAAATTTTCTATTTTTAGCAATAATTAATATACCAGATGTTTCTTTATCAATTCTGTGAACTATATAAGGCTTCGAGTTTTCAAAATATTTAGTATTCTTTATAGTGTCAATTAAATTTTTAAAGGATTTTGTGCCAGCTTGTACTGCTGTACCTGAAGGTTTATTTATTATTATAAAGTTTTCATTATTTTCTATTACATAATCGTCATATTTTCCTATTTCACTTTTTTTTGGTATATATTTTAACTTTTTACTATTATCTATAGGTCTAAATTTTAGGATATTATAAACCTCTATTAAATCTCCTGACTGAACTCTGTAAGATGATTTGGTTTTTTTTTTATTTACTTTAATTTTATTTTGTCTGATGATTCTTTCTATTAATGAGTGGGGTAAGTTAATTACATTTTGTTTAAACCATCTATCTAAACGTGAGTCATGATAATCATCCACGACGGTATAAGATTTGGGCATGAAAGCTTTGATTATTTACTTAATACTTTTTGTTCTGCTTGAATTTCTTTTGATTTATTTTTTGTCTCTGTCTTTTTTGGCTTATCAACTTTTCTTGCATCAGGGTTTCGATCTACTAATTCAATAACTGCCATTGGTGCATCGTCACCTATTCTAAATCCTGCTTTTAAAACTCTAGAATAACCACCTTTTCTCGAGCTGTACCTTTTGGATAATTCATCGAAGACTTTATTTACAGATTTTTTATCTTGTAATTTAGAGAATAATTTTTTTTTATTACTTAATAAATTTTTTTTACCTATGGTAATTAGTTTATCAATTTGCGGCTTTAGTTCTTTGGCTTTGGGTAAAGTTGTAACTATCTGCTCGTACTTTATCAAAGAATTTAACATATTTTTAAATAAAGCCTTACGATGTTCACTAGTTTTATTCAATTTTCGATATCCTATACCGTGTCTCATCAGTAATTATTTTCTTCTAATTTCTTTGATAGTTCTGCAATATTGTCAGGTGGCCAGTTTGGAATTTCCATCCCAAGATATAAAGACATGGTATTTAAAACTTCTTTAATTTCATTAAGTGATTTTCGACCAAAATTAGGGGTTCTAAGCATTTCTGGTTCAGTTTTTTGAACTAAATCACCAATGTAAATGATATTGTCATTTTTTAAACAATTCATTGATCTTACAGATAATTCTAATTCCTCAACTCTTTTTAAAAGGTTTCTGTTAAATTCAGGTTCAGAAGATTTTACTTCTTTTATAATTTCTTGAGGATCATCAAAATTTACAAACATTGATAATTGATCTTGAAAAATTCTCGCTGAGTAAGCAATTGCTTCCTCTGCATCGACTGTTCCATTAGTTTCAACCGACATAACTAATTTATCATAATCTAGTGCACTGCCAGCTCTAGTATTTTCAACAGTAAAGGAAACTTTTTTTACAGGATTAAATAAAGAGTCAATAGATATTAAGCCAAGAGGACTATCCTCTGTCTTATTTTTTGGAGCTTGAACATATCCTTTGCCATTACTTACCATCAGCTCCATATGAAAATTTGTATTTTCGTCTAAATTGCAAATGGTTTGTTCGGGATTTAATATTTCTATTTCTGGTACAAGAGTTATATCTTTAGCTTTAACTTCTTTAGGTCCTTTTATATCTAGTATAATTTTTTTTGGGTTTGACGAAGACGATTTGATTGCTAAATTTTTGACATTTAGAACAATATCTGTAACGTCTTCTCTAACACCTTTAATAGATGAAAATTCGTGAAGAACGCCATCTATTTGTATAGCTGTCACTGCAGCCCCTTGAATAGAAGATAATAATATTCTTCTCAAAGAATTTCCAATTGTTTGACCAAAACCTTTTTCTAGAGGTTCTGCTATAATTTTAGCGACAGTTTTATCCTCATTACTTGAAATATCTAATTTATTAGGTTTGATAAGTGATTTCCAATTTTTGTCTATAACATTCGACGTAGTTTGCATTATACTCTCCTTCTTTTCGGTGGCCGTGCTCCATTATGAGGCATAGGCGTTGTATCTTTAATTGATAAAATTTTAAATCCTCTAGATTGCAATGAACGTAGTGCGGTTTCTCTGCCTGAACCTGGGCCTTTAACTTGGACAGTTAATGTTCTCAGACCTTGTTCGTAAGCCTTTGCGCCAGCATCATCAGCGGCTACTTGCGCTGCATAAGGAGTGGATTTTCTAGAACCTTTAAAACCTTTTGCACCTGCTGACGACCATGAAACAACATTTCCACTTTCGTCTGCAATTGAAATAATTGTGTTATTAAAAGTCGAGTAAACATATGCAATTCCAGAAGAAATATTTTTTTTAATTTTTTTCTTTTTTTTAAAAGAGCTAATTTTTTTTGTTTCTACCTTTTTTGACTCTTTGACATCAATTTTTTTTTCAATATTGTCGTTTTTCTTATTCATTAGAATTCTATTTTTTAAGAGGAGTTAATTTTTTACCAGCAATTGCTATCGCTTTACCTTTTCGAGTTCTAGCATTACATTGTGTCCTTTGTCCTCTTACTGGTAGTTTTTTTTTATGTCTTGACCCCCTGTAACAAGCTAGATCAACTAGTCTTTTAATATTTACTGAAATTTCCCTTCTTAAATCTCCCTCAACTTTATGATTGGCATCAATGAATTCTCTAATTTTTAAAACTTGTTCTTCTGACAACTCATTTACTCTTTTTGAGGATGGTATTTCTAATTTTTCGCATATTTTCTTTGATGAATGAGGTCCAATACCATGAATGTAAGTTAATGCTATACTGACAATTTTGTTTTGTGGAATGTTTATCCCTGCTATACGAGCCATATATAAATGAATTTCTATTTCCTGCGTATTTATATTGTCTAATCTCTTAAAGTCAACCCTTGATACCTTTAATTAAGCGGCTAATTTCATCACTAATTTCAGATATAGATGTCTCACCGTTAACTACTTTTAGTAATTTTGTTTCTTTGTAGAAACTAATAACTGGATCGATACTTTTCTCATACATTTTATATCTCTTTATAGCTATTTCATCTTTATCATCAGCTCTTTTTTCTAAATCTTTTCTTTCTAATATTCTTTTTTTAATTGTTTCTAAATTTACTGATAATTTTAAAACTATATCTATTTTTTGATCATATTTTATCAAAAGATCGTTTAAATTTTTTGCTTGATTTAAATTTCTTGGATAGCCATCAAAAATTAATCTGCTTTTATAAATTGAATTAGATATATATTTTTCAATTATATCGCTTACAATCTGGTCTGAGACTAAATTTCCTGAATTTATTATTGATGATATTTCGTTACCCAGTTTAGTTTTATCTTTAATCTCTTTTCTCAATAAATCACCAGTTGATAGCTGATGTAATTGAAATTTCTTCATAATAAAATTTGACTGTGTACCTTTACCAGCTCCAGGTGGACCAAAGATAACTATATTCATTAACTTTTATTTACAAAATTTTGTTTTTTTGATTAAAGACTCATATTGTGAACTCATTAATCTAGTTTGTACCTGTGTGACCGTGTCCATAGCTACAACCACCACAATTAATATAGATGTTCCGCCTAAGTAAAATGGAATTGGATATTTCGCGATTAAAAATTCTGGCATCAAGCAAACAAAAGTTAAATACATTGCTCCAACTGTTGTTAATCTCATTAAGATTGTATCGATATACTCAGTAGTTCTTTCACCTGGTCTAATACCTGGAATATAACCACCATATTTTCTTAAATTTTCTGATGTTTCTTTTGGATTAAAAACAATTGATGTATAAAAAAATGAAAAGAAAATTATACCAGAAGCATAAAGCAACATGTATAGAGGTTGGCCCTGGGTAAACATAGACGAAATTTTTAAAAAAGTATCGGACTCTGCAAATCCAAAATTAGATATAGTAATAGGTAGTAGCAATAAAGCTGATGCAAAGATTGCTGGAATTACACCTGCTGTATTAATTTTTAATGGAAGATGAGATGACTCACCGCCGTACATTTTATTACCAACCTGTCTTTTGGGGTAATTAATTAATATTTTTCTCATTGCTCTTTCAAAAAATACTATAAATAAGACTGTTAAAATAACTAAAACAAAAATTCCAACTATCATTATTGCAGATAGAGCTCCGGTTCTTCCTAATTCGAAAGTTGATGCTAAGGCTCTAGGTATTTCTGCTACTATGCCAGAAAAAATAATTAAAGAAATTCCATTACCTACACCCCTTAGAGTAATTTGTTCACCCAACCACATTAAAAAAGTTGTTCCAGCAACAAGAGATATTGTTGTGATGATTCTAAAAGACATTCCAGGTTCAATTACTAAATTTCCAGCATTCTCTAATCCTACTGAAACACCGTATCCTTGAAGACAAGCGATTATAACAGTTCCGTACCTTGTGATTTGAGTAATTTTTTTTCTCCCAATTTCTCCTTGCTCTTTAAGGTTTTTAAAATAATCAGAAACACCAGTCAGTAATTGGACTATAATAGATGATGAAATATATGGCATTATACCTAGAGCAAAAATTGCCATTCTAGTAACAGCTCCACCAGAAAACATATTAAACATTCCTAAAAGTCCCTTTTGACTTGAAGCCATAATTTCTTTTAACGCCAAAGGATCAATTCCCGATAATGGAACATAAGTACCTAATCGATAAACAATTAATAATAGAATTGTGAAAAATATTCTATTTCTTAAATCTTTGGCTTGACTGAAAGCACCTGCGGTATTGAGTGTTTCACTTGACATAATTTATTATTTTTTAATTATGCTAATTTTACCGCCTGCTTTTTCAATTTTTGATAAAGCTTGTTTTGAGGCAAAATGAGCGGATATTTCTAAATTATTTTTAATTTCACCAGATCCTAAAATTTTCAGTTTTTTAAACTTTTTATTTACTAATTTTTTTTCTTTTAAGATCTTTAAATCTAAGATATTTTTAATATCGTTTTTAGGTTTATCTAAAATATTTTGTATTTTAGAAAGGTTTAAAATCGCTGTTAAATTTTTATTTAATGATTTAAATCCTCTTTTAGGTAATCTTCTGTACAAAGGCATTTGACCACCCTCAAAACTTTTTATAGCTACTCCTGATCTTGATTTTTGACCTTTATGACCTCTAGAAGAAGTTTTTCCTTTACCAGAGCCTATTCCTCTACCAACTCTAATTTTCTTTTTGTTAATTTTTGTTAAATTATTTAATTGCATTATTTAACCTCTCTTTTTAATACAATATCTGAGATTTTTTTTCCTCTTATTGCTGATAAAATTTTAGGAGAGTTTTGGGATTTTAAGCCGTTTACACAAGCTTTTAAAACATTATGTGGATTTGCTGAACCAAGAGATTTTGCAACTACATCTTGTA
>MDTB01076674.1_pt1 | contig 13890 bp, 16 predicted proteins | sample 811161 | NCBI WGS metagenome assembly MDTB01 (sample SAMN05326650, study PRJNA326480) | marine metagenome | isolation source: seawater | place: Mediterranean Sea | collected 2009
TTATTCAAATTTTTATAAATTTAAATGTAAATCAGGTAAAAAGGTTGTTATCCAAAACGGAACAAGGACACTCTTAGATATTTTTTATGAATTTGAAAATAAAAAGAATTTTAAGGAGTACCATGTGGATAAAATGTTTTTGCATAATTATTCAGTAGCGAATGAATACAAAAAATATTTAAAAACAGATTCCTGTGTAATAGGTTCTATTTGGTCAAATTTCCAAAAAATAAAATATAATAAATATCAAAAAAATAATAATGAAATAATACTTATTTCTTCATTCAGAGAAAATTACATCAGCAATGAGGGTTTTGTTTTTAATAAAATTAGGTGGGAAAATTATATTTACTATGAAAAAAAATTCTTAGGATATTTGAACAAATTCTTAAGAAAAAATAATTACAAATTAAAAATCTTATCTAAATATGGAAATCAAATTTTTGAAAAAGAAAAAAAATACTATTTAAATTTTTTTGATAAAAAAAATATTAAGATCTTAAAAAATAAAAATAGAGATACTTTTAAATTTATAGATAGTGCATCAGCTATTATTGGATTTGAGAGTACACTTATGTACGAAGCGTTTGGTAGAGGAAAAAAAGTTTATTTTTTAGGTATAAGGGGAAAAAGCAGATTATTAAGAAGTAGAAATTTCGCTTGGCCCCACATGACATTGGAAAAGGGATTATTTTGGAATAATACATTAAAATTTCATACTTTTGATAAAGAATTTCTAAGATTTATTAATCTTTCACAATCAAAGTGGAAAGATTTATTTATAAAATATAGAAATAAAGTTATGAGTTATGATAAGGACAATAAAAAAATTAAAGAATATTTAAATTAGCTACTTTTTTCCAACAGTCAGTATCATTAATTCTTTTGAAAATCTTAAAAATTTATTTTTCGATCTAATAGGTGTAATTAAAGATAGTAATTTACAAAATAGTTTAATTATTGGATATTTCCAAGTAATAGGTAGTTGATAAAATTTTTCTCCAGATAAAAAGTTGAACCCATGTTTTAAATGCGCCTGTTTTAAAGATATTAATGTATATGGTTTTACGTGTGTCTCATCATCGTAAAAATTTTTAAATTGTGTTTCCCAGTCAGGTGTATAGGTAATTAATAGTCCATTTTTCTTTAAAACTCTTTTTGCTTCTTTAAAAAAATTATCTGATTTTACCAAATGTTCTAAAACAGATTTTGAGTAAATTACATCAAAGAACTCTTTTTCGAAAGGCAGTTTCTCATTTTCTATGTCACATTTATTAAAATAAATTTCACTATTTAAATATTCTTTTGATCTAATATTAATATCGATTGAATAAATTTTAACCCCAAGTTTGTGAAAATTATTAGAAAAATCTCCTCTTCCAGATCCAATTTCTAACATTTTTTTTCCCTTTAAAGAGAATCTATTTAAATTGTAAGAGGTAAATTTATTTGGATAATTTGTTAAAGGTTTTTCATCTGAATTATAGTTTGTTTCTAAATAATCCATTATATAATAGTTCTTCCGCCATCAATTATTAGATTATGACCATTCATATATGCAGATGAATCACTACACAAAAATTTTATTGTCTCGTTATACTCACTTAATTTAGCCATTCTTTTCATAGGAATAATTTTTTTAATTTTTTTAACGAAATTCTTATCTTGATTATTTAAAATTCCTCCTGGGGATAAAGTATTTACTCTAATTCCTTCACCACCCCATAAGCTAGCAAGATATTTTGTTAGACCATGTAAACCAGATTTAACAATTGTATAGCCAACTGGCTTTATTATATTTAAGTGATTATAAAGATCTTGGTTTGGAGCAATAACAGATAAATCTGATCCTATATTAATAATAACTCCCCTTTTAGATTTTAACATTATTTTACCCACAATTTGAGAACATATTATAGCTCCTTTTATCCCTACATTTAATTCTTTATCAATTCTATTTATTGAATAATTGATAAAATCATTTTCTTTTTTTTTTGATCTAGATTTACTTGGGACATAATCTAAGCAAGCATTATTAATTAAAACATCAATATTTTTATGCTTAATACTTATTTTTTTTACAATAGATGATACTTTATTTTTTTTTGTAATATCTGAAAAAAAAAATTCACAATCGATATTTAGTTTTTTATTTATTTTTTTTTTTTGAATTAATATTTTTTCTTGAGTTATCGATTAATATTGTTTTAAAATTTAGTTCATTTAGAGATTTTGCAAATTCCCAGCCTAATAAACCACACCCACCTGTTATAATAGCTATTTTTTTTTTTATATTCATTTTTTTATTATATTATAGAAGATTAAAATTAATATGAAATTTATTAGAAACACTTTTTGGGCATTTATTCCTGCAAGATCAGGGTCAAAAAAAATAAAAAATAAAAATCTATTAAAAATCAAAAATATACCACTATTGGCATATCCTATTAGAACAGCATTAAAAAACAAAATGATAGATAAAGTTTATTTTTCATCTGACTCAAAAAATTATCTTAATATTGCGAAAAAATATGGATGTAAAAATTTATTGTTAAGAAATAAAAGATTTGCAAAAGATAAGAGTTCTGATTTAGAAGTATTTAAAGATTTTATAAATTTTATGGTAAAAAAAAAAAAAGATTTACCAGAATTTATTGTTCATTTAAGACCTACTACACCAATTAGAAAAGATAGGATAATTACTATGGGAATAAAAAAATTTTTATATAATAAAAAAAATTATACATCATTGAGGTCAATATCTTTAATGTCTAATCCTTCATTTAAAACATTCAGAATAAAAAACAAAAAACTTTGCTCAATAAGTAAAAAAGTAGATTATTACTTGGATAAATATAATTTACCAAAAGAAATGTTTGAAGAAACTTATCTTCCTAACGGATACATAGATATTTTTAAGACGAAAAATATTTTTAAAAATTATATGCATGGTAATAAAGTTTATCCATTTATTGTAAATGAATTTAATTCTGATATTGATGATTTCCAAGATTATAAAAAAGTAAAAAAAAAAATTAAATGATAAATGGTAAAATTTTTTTAATTGCAGAAATTGGTATTAATCATAACGGTGATATTAGAATCGCAAAAAAACTTATAGATAATGCTGCAGAATGTAAATTTGATGCTGTAAAGTTCCAAAAAAGAACAATAGATATAGTTTATTCTAAAGAAGATTTAGAAAAATTACGAGAAAGTCCTTGGGGGAAAACACAAAGAGAGCAGAAAGAGGGCCTAGAGTTTTCCCAAGATCAATATGATGAAATTAATGAATACTGTAAAAGTAAAAAAATTATTTGGTTTGCTTCCGCTTGGGATTTAAAAAGTCTGGAATTTTTAGATAGATATGATCTTAAATACCATAAAGTTGCATCTGCGATGATAGTGGATAAAGTTTTTTTAAATGAAGTCGCGAAAAGAAAAAAACATACGTTTATATCAACAGGAATGAGTAAATTATCTGATATTGAATCTGCAGTTAAAATTTTTAGAGATAATAATACTAGTTTTGAATTAATGCATTGTGTGTCAACTTATCCTGCTAAGCCAAAAGATATAAATTTGAATACAATTCCAGAAATGAAAAAAAAATTTAAGTGTAATGTAGGATATAGTGGACATGAGAATGGAGTAGTAATTTCAGTAGCAGCATCAATGTATGATATTTCTTCTTTAGAAAGACATATAACCTTAGACAGAACAATGTATGGCTCTGATCAAGCAGCTTCAATTGAATTTTCTGGTATGAAAGATTTAGTTGAGTCGATTTCAAAAGTTCAATTATCGCTGGGTGAAAATAAACTTGGTCATGTACTGAAAGATGAAATTGAGATAGCAAAAAAACTTAGAAATCATATCAAATTATCTTAAAAATTTGTTAAATGAAATCGGATACTTTTTTAATAATCGGTTCCAATTCATTTTCAGGCTCAAGTTTTATTAACCATTTACTAAATAAAGATTTTAAAGTGATAGGAATAAGCAGAGGTCCAGAAAAAAAAACTCTAAATCCCTATAAGAGCAATAAAAATTTAAAAAACTTTAAATTTTATAAAGTCGATTTAAATCATAATAGCAAAAAAATATTAGAAATTATTAAAAATTTTAAACCAAATTTCATTATAAATTTTGCTGCACAAGGTATGGTAAATGAAAGTTGGGATCATCCAGATCATTGGTATCAAACAAACATAGTGTCAATGACAAAGTTAGTTCAAAAAATAATGAAGTTTAAATTTATAAATTTATTTTTAAATTTTTCCACACCAGAAGTTTATGGCAGTACTGAAAAATTAATTAAAGAAAATAGTAATTTTAATCCCACAACTCCATATGCAATTTCCAGAGCTGCATTTGATCTTCACCTAAATAATTTGTACAAGTTTTATAAATTTCCAATAATAATAACTAGAACAGCAAATGTATTTGGACCATTTCAAGATCTTTATAGGATAATTCCAAAAACAATTTTATCAATATTAAAAAATAAAAGAGTTATAGTGCATGGTAAAGGGGAGACTGTAAGATCTTTCATATATATTGAAGATGTTAATAATGCGCTAATGAATATAATTAAAAAAGGCAAAATTGGACAAACTTATCATATTTCAACTAAAGAATTTGTATCAATAAAAAAACTATGTGAACTAATTATAAAAAAGATGAAAAGGAAAAGTAAATTTAAATTTATTAAAGATAGGACAGGTAAAGATTTTGCTTACCGACTAAGTTCTAAAAAATTAGAGACAAAAATTCGTTGGGGAATAAGAAAAAATTTAAGTCAAAGTTTAGATTTAACCATTAGTTGGTATTCAAAAAATTTTAACATTTTAAAAAATAAAAAGTTGTTATATGAACACAAAAAATAAAAAAAATATTCTTATTACTGGAGGATGTGGCTATATTGGAACAAGGTTAACAGAATTATTGTTAGATTTAAAATTTAATGTCACTATAGTAGATACCAACTGGTTCGGATCAAATTTTAAAAAAAAAAAAAATCTCAAACTAATTAAAATGAATATATGTGATATAGACAAATTAAATCTTACCAAATTTAATTCCATAATACATTTGGCTAATATTGCTAACGATCCAGCGGCAGAGCTTAGTCCTAAATTAACTTGGGAAGTTAACGTATTATTTTTGAACAAATTAATTTTAAATGCAATTAAATACAAAGTTAAAAAATTTATTTATGCTAGTTCTGGTAGTGTTTATGGTTTGAAAAAAAATAAAAAAGTAACAGAAAATTTAAGTTTAGTTCCTATTTCAGATTATAATAAATCGAAAATGATAGCCGAAAGAGTTTTGGAAAGTTATAAAGATAAAATTAAAATCTATTCAATTAGACCAGCAACTGTATGTGGCTATTCTAAAAACATGCGTCTCGATGTTTCAGTGAATATGTTTGTATATCAAGCTTTATTTAAGAAGAAAATTAACTTACTAGGAGGTAATCAAGTAAGGCCAAATATACATATCTCTGATTTGTGTAGAGTTTTTGTTCACTTTTTAAAAAAAAAATTAGAAACAGGCGCTTATAACGCTGGATTTGAAAATTTAAAAATTAAGGATCTTGCTAAAAAAATATCAAAAAAAACCAATTGTAAAATTAACTATATAAAACAAACTAATGATCCCAGATCTTACAGACAAGATTCATCAAAATTATTGAAAACAGGATTTAAACCTCAATACAATGTTGATTATGCAATAAATGAATTGATAGAAAAATTTAGATTTAAAAAAATCAAAATTTCGAAAAAATTATTTAGAGTAAAATATATGAAAAATTTTATTAAAAAATAATGATTAAAAAAAATAAAAAAAGATGTAATTTAATAAGAAAAAAGATTTTAGACTTGTCTCAAAAAGTTAGTGCTCTTCACATAGGTGGATCCTTTTCATCTGTAGAAATTATTGAAAGAGTTTTTTTTAAAATCATGAAAAAAAAAGATATTTTTATCCTTTCTAAAGGACATGCGGGTATTTTATTGTATGTAGTTTTAAATCTTAAAGGCAAAATTAGCCAAAACCAATTAAATTTATATTGCAACAAAAAAGGCAAGTTAGGAGTACATCCGGATTATGAAACTTTTGGAATTAATGCATCCACAGGATCACTAGGACATGGATTAGGTTTAGCAGCTGGAATGGCCTTAGCTGAAAAAAATTTAAAAAAAAATTTTTTTGTATTGATGAGTGATGGGGAATTACAAGAAGGCTCAGTTTGGGAAAATATTTTATTTATTTCTTCAAGAGGTCTAAAAAATATTACAATTATAATTGATAATAATAATTTACAAAGTTCCACAAAGGCTTCAGATACGCATCCTACTCTGTACCCAATTAAACAAAAGTTTAATGCCTTTGGATGGAAATCTATGACTTGTGATGGTCATGATTCAAAAGAGATTGAAAAAAAACTTGTAAATAATTCTAAAAAGCCATTAGCTTTAATTGCAAAAACCATTAAAGGTTTTCCAATAAGCTTCATGAAAAATAATCCAAAATGGCATTATAGATCTCCTACAGAAGAGGAATATAAATTAGCGATAAAAGAATTAAGCAAATAAAATGAGAAATTGTTTTTCTAACACTATAGCAAAATTAGGCGAAAAAAATAAAAATATTTATATAGTTGTAGCAGATATTTCTCCAGCAGGAGCAATGGAAAAATTTCAAAATAAATATCCAGACAGATTTATAAATGTAGGTGTGGCTGAGCAAACCATGATTGGTGTGAGCGCTGGTTTAGCTATGAAAAAAAAAATACCTTTTGCGTACACTATTTCTACTTTTGCTTTATACAGACCTTTTGAAATGATAAGGACTGATATTTGTTATCAAAATCTACCCGTAACTATTGTTGGAATGGGTGCTGGAACGATTTATTCTACTTTAGGCGCAACTCATTTAACTCAAGAGGATATTTCAATATCTAGATCCTTACCAAATATTCAAGTATTAACACCTTGTGACCCATTAGAATTACAAAAATGTCTAAATTTCTGTGTAAATAAGTCTAAAAAGCCCACATATTTAAGAATAGGTAAAACTGGAGAAAAAAATTTTAGTTTAGGAAAAAATTGGAAATTTGGAAAAATTAATCAACTTTCTAAAGGAAAGGATGTCTGTATTTTATCATACGGTCCAATTATAAAAAAAGCTTTTGAAGTTCAAAAGAAATTAAAAAAAAAAATATCAATTTATAGCTGCCACTCTATAAAACCTTTTGATTATTTGACTTTAAGGAAAATATTTAAAAGATATAAGCATATAATAACTCTTGAAGATCATTCAAAAATTGGAGGCATTGGGGATATTACCCAAAATTTTGCATGGAAGGAAAGATATAAAGGTAATATAACTAAATTTGGATTAGATGATAAATTCATTCATTATTATGGAAACCATGATGAATTACTTGATCAGCATGGAATCTCAACCTTAAAAATTTACGGTTATATAAAAAAAATTATTTAAAAATGTATATAGACTTTTTAAGTAAACTTCATAAATCTACTAAAAGAGATTATTTAGCTAGGGTTAATGATAAGGAATACCCTAAGAGCAAAGCAGCAAAATTGGCAAAGAGGTGGGGTTATCACTATTGGGACGGAAGTAGAAAAATTAACTATGGAGGATACAAATATATTCAAGGCAGATGGTATCCAGTAATAAAAAAGATGATTAAACATTATAAACTAAAAAAAAATTGCAAGATTTTAGATGTTGGATGTGGAAAAGGTTTCTTTTTAAAAGATTTCAAAGATATTATGCCTAATGCTAAAGTGTTTGGAGCAGATATCTCAAGTTATGCAATAAATAAATCTCATCCGAAAATTAAAAATAATTTAAAAATCACCAATTGTACTAAACTTCCCTGGAAAAATAATTATTTCGATTTAGTAGTTTCTTTTAATACTCTTCACAACCTTTATGTTTTTGAATTAGAAAAATCTTTAAAAGAAATTACAAGAGTATCAAAAAAAAATAGTTATATATGTGTAGAGTCATATAGGAATGAGATTGAAAAAATGAACCTTTTATATTGGCAGGTAACTTGTGAGGCATTTAATACTCCAAAAGAATGGAAATGGTGGTTTGAAAAAACAAATTACAGCGGCGATTATTCGTTTATATATTTTAAATAAATTTTATGAAATTTAAAGCAGCTGCACTTTTCAGCCAAAACAAACCCTTGAAGTTAATTGATATTGAGTACAAAGAAAAATTGACTAAAGGTCAAGTACTAGTGGAGCTTTACTATAGTGGGATTTGTGGTTCTCAAATAGGAGAAATTCAAGGAGTAAAAGGGAAAGATAAATATTTACCACATCTTCTTGGTCATGAAGGAACAGGAATTGTTAAAAAAATTGGAAAAAGAGTTAAAAAAGTTAGAGTAGGCAATAAAGTAATACTCCATTGGAAAAAAACAAAAGGGATAAACTCTAAAACTCCAAGTTATAAATATAATGGTAAAAAAATCAATTCAGGCTGGTTAACAACTTTTAATAGATATGCAGTTGTTTCCGAAAATAGAATAACAAAACTGCCAAAAAATATATCTCCAAAAAGAGGTATTCTATTTGGATGTAGTTTAACTACAGCATATGGAACTTTAAAAAGAAATGGTAAAATTTCAAACAAAGATAGCATCTTAATTGTTGGAGCAGGTAATATTGGTTTAGCTATGATTTATATTTGTAAGTTATTAGGATGTAAAAATGTTTTAATTATTGATAAAAATGTTAAAAAACTTAAATTAGCAAAAATTCTAGGTGCAACTCATACTTTTAAATTAAAAAATTTGAATGTATTACAAAAAGAAATAATTGATTCTCTGAAAGGAAAACAACCAAATAAAATTTTTGAAAATACTGGTGATGTGAGAATGATAGAATTCAGCTATAAAATTCTCAATGATATTGGCATTTTGTCTTTAGTTGGTGTTCCTAATTTTAAAAAAAAAATAAAAATTAATACATTACCACTTCATCTTGGAAAAAAAATGGTAGGTTCATTTGGTGGAGGAGGAGACCCTGCTGACGACATTAAAAAAATTAATAAGCTGATAAAAAATAAAAAAACCTTAGATAAATTATTAGGTAAAGAATTTACATTAAACAAAATAAACCTTCCTATAAATCAAATGATTAAAAATAAACTTTTACTTAAACCTATCATAAGGCTTAAATAATGATTGTTAAAAAAAATAAAAGTTCAAAATCTCTTTCTTTTACATTAATAGATAAAAATAAGCCTATAGATTTACAAAAAGCTTATAAATTTTTAAAAAATAAAAAAAAGAAGATTAGTAGAATTTGTATGCATAAAAATACTAAATCTAATTTACATCAAATGCTGATATATCAAAAAAAAAATTACAAAAGTTTAATTAAATTTCATCCAAAGAAAGAAAAAAGTTATAATCTCTTAAAAGGAAAGCAAAATATTTATATATATAAAAAAAATGGTCAATTAGAAAAAGTAATTAAACTTAATTTAAAAGACAATTTTTTTTTTATGGAAAAAAATGTCATTCATTCGAACGAAACAACAAGTAAGGATTCATTTCATATTGAAACAATCGAAGGCCCTTTAAACAATACAGATAGAATTTATATCTATGAAAAAAAATAATATAAATTGGTGGAATAATTACATAAATAAAAAAAGTAAGAAAATATTATCAAATTTTATTTTAAAAAATCAAAGTTTTGGTGAAGGTAAATATACTAAAATATTTGAAAAAAAAGTCTGTAGAATGGTTGGTTCCAAGTATGGCCTAAGTACGACATCAGGTACTAGTGCGTTGACCTTATCTCTGTATACTCTAGGTGTTAGACCTGGTGATGAAATATTAATCCCAAATAGAGGATGGATAGCAACTGCTCATTCAGCTTACATTTTAGGAGCAAAACCAATTTTGGTTGAGACAACAAAAGATCAGAAAATTAATATTAATGAAATAACAAAAAAAATAACAAAAAAAACAAAAGTTATAATCCCTGTTCATGTAAATGGTAGCGCTTGTGAAATACATAAAATAATAAAAATTGCTAAAAAATATAAAATTAAAATTATTGAAGACTCATGTCAGGCATTCCTGTCAAAATTAAAGAACAAATATCTTGGCACTTTTGGAGACCTAGGATGTTATTCTTTTGGAACAACAAAGTTGCTTAATAATATTCAAGGAGGATTTGTAGTAACAAATAATCAAAAACTTTATAAAAATCTAAAATTGGTAAAAAATCACGGTGTTTTTAATAATTTTACTGATCAATGGAATCAACCTGGTTTTAATTTTAAGTACAATGATATTCAGTCAAACATAGGGTTAAGTAATTTAAAATTTGTAAATAAAAAAATTCAAAGACTAAAATTAATTCATAAAATTTATAAAGAAAAAATTAATAATAAAAATATTAGTTTTCTTAACAACGTTATTGAAAAAGGAGAAGTTCCTTTGTACGTATTAGTTCATTCAAAAAAAAAAGGATTTATAAAATACATGAAAAAAAATGATATCACCATCAGACCATTGCCTCCTTCAATTTCGGAGTCTAAGTATATTATTAGTAAAAAAAAATGTAATTTTAAAAAATACGATAAATATTTTAAAAATTGTTATTATTTACCCTCAGGTCCTGATATAAAATTTCTTGACTTAAATAAAGTTTGTAAAGTTATAAATAAATTTGGGCAAATTTAATGTTGTTTCATCATTTTGGCTTAGCTACAAATAATAGAAAAAAGTCAGAGGATTTTCTTATTAAAACTGGTTATAAAAAGCACTCTTCATTTTTGGAGAAAAAGCAAAAAGTAAAACTAAGTTTTTTTAAAAGCAAAAAAAAACCAACAATTGAAGTGATCACTCCTTTATCTAAAAAATCACCAATTAACTCATACTTAAAAAAGTTTGATGCTATGTTTTATCATATGTGCTTTGAAGTAAATAAAAAACTAAATGTTAAAAAATTTTGTTCTGAACACTCAGCTTTATGTATAATTGCACCTTACAAATCATCAGTTTTTAAAGGAAAAAAAATATCTTTTTATTATGTTAAATATATTGGGCTTATTGAAATAATTTCTAAATAAAATGAATTCTAAAATAGAAAAATTATATTCTGAAATAATTGACTATAACTCTAAAAATAAAAAAAATAAAAAAAAATTGATAGTAATATCAAACATTACATGTAATCCAGTTAAAGAATATTTAAATTATTTATTCTCAAAAAATAATGTAGATTTAGAAGTTTATATCTCAGATTACAATAATTTGCTTAATGACAATAAACATATCAAAAACTCAGATATAATATTAGTTATATGGGACTTAATTAATATAACTGACACATTTGACATAGACGCACCAATTTTAAATAAAAAAAAGGCAAACGAAATTTTTAAAGATTTTAATTCTAAATTAATATTGTTTTTAGAAAAAAATAAAAATAAAAAAATATATTTCTTAAAATTTAAAAGTTTTTTATATAGAGGACTTGATAATATTCACTTAATTGAATTAATTAAAAAATTAAACCATTTACTAGAAACATATAGTTCTAAGAAAATTATAAGTATAATTTCATTAGATAAAATTTATGAACAACTAAGCTTAGAAGATCAAATTTCTTACAGGGATTATTATAACTCTAAAATGATTTATAATATTCAATATTTCAAATGTTTTGCAATAATTTTTTTTGAAAAATTGTATATAAGTCTTAAACCAAAAAAAAAGTTAATAATCCTTGATTGTGACAATACTCTTTGGGGAGGCGTTTTAATAGATGAAGGAGAGGAAAAAGTTGATCAATCTTTCGATTATTATCCAGGCTCTATTTACTATAAAGTTCAGAATTATTTACTTTCTTTAAAAAATAAAGGCATCTTATTAGCACTATGCACAAAGAATAATTTACAAGACATAAAAAAAATATTTAAGAATAAAACAATCTTGAAATATAATGATTTTGTATCAGTTAAAGCAAATTGGGACGATAAAGTAACAAATATAAAGGAAATTTCTAAAGAATTAAATTTAGGACTTAATTCATTTATATTTGTAGATGACTCAAATTTTGAGATTAATCATGTTAAAGAAACTTTGCCAGAAGTTTACACTATTCAAGTACCAATAGACCAAGTTCACAAATATCCAAAATATTTAGAAAATGAGATAAATAAATTGATTGATGTTAAAAATAATTCAAATGAAGATCGCAATAAAACTAAAATGTACTTAATTGAAAATAAAAGAGTACAACAGAAATCTAAATTTAAATCTATTCAAGAATATATAAATTCTCTTGGGATAGAGATAAAAATATTAAAGTATAATTCTAAATTTCTAAATAGAACGTCTCAATTGTTTCAAAAAACAAATCAATTTCACTCATCTTTAAAACGGTTTAATGAAAAAGATATAAAAAATTTAACTAAAAGAAAAAATAATCAGATATATCTCGGTGAAGTTTCAGATAAATTTGGAAATAGTGGAATTACATTACTAGCGCATATTATAGTAGATAACAAAAATGAGATAAAAATTGATAGTATAATAATGAGTTGTAGAGTATTTGGTAGAGAACTTGAAAAAGTTTTTTTAAGTAGCATTTTAAAAAAAAATTATAAAAACTTTAAAAGTTGTAAAATTAAATTTATTAAAGGACCAAAGAATTTTTTAGTTAAAGAATTTTTGTGTGATTTTGGTTTTAAAGTAATAAAACATGACAATTTTATTTTAGATCTTAAAAATGTTTATAATACTAAAAACCTAAAAATAAATTGTAAATGGAACTAAAGTTAAAAAAAATATTTATCAGAATTTTTAAAAAAAAAGCAGTTTTAAAATCATCCTCGAAAAAAATTTCATCATGGGACTCACTTAAACACCTAGATTTGATTTTTGCTTTGGAGGAAGAATTTAATATTAAGTTTACCAATAAAGAAATTATGAGTATTAAAAACTACAAAATATGCTTGAAAATTCTAAAGAAAAAATTGAAATAATTGATAGACCTAGCGTAAGTTATTGGCCTAGGATTTTAATATATTTAAAAAAAAATTACAGAAAAGATCATCCTATTTTAAAAAAATTTTTTTTTTATTGGCTTTTTTTAGAAAATAAAAAATTTTCTATATATATAACAATTTATAAAAAAAAAATTATGTCAATGATGGGTTATAAATCTTTAAGAATGTCAATTGACAATAAGATACAAAACTCCATGTGGTTAACTTTTTTTTCTTCTATTGATGTTGGGTATGGCTTAATTTTATTTAGGAAAATTAATTCGCTAAATAAGAACATTCTAACTCTAAATGCAAATAAATCAGGATCTATATTTTATCGTAAATATAACTGGCATTATCAGCAAATACAGAGAAGTTTAATAATTTTTAATTTGAAGAAAACAAGAAAACTAATAATAAAAAGTATAAATATAAAAAAATATAAACAATTCGAATATGATAAAAAAAATTATATCAAAAATTTTGATTTAAAACCTCTAAATAAAAATCTATTTATTTCAAATAAAATCAACAAAGGTAAAAATAGTGTAATTAGAAATACCCAATTTATTAAATGGAGATATTTTGACCATCCAATATTCAAATATGAATTATTTTATGAAGGTAATTTAAATAAGAAAGATATGGCGTATATAATTTTCAGAACAGAAAAATATTTTGGTTATCAAAAAGGAAAAGTTTGCAGAATTGTTGATCTTTTGTGTCAAGATAACTTTGAAAGTAAAAAAAATGCTAATTTGCTTTTAAAAAAAGTCTTATCATATTTAAAAAAAAATAATTATGAATTTGTTGATTTTTACAATAATGACAAAA
>MDTB01089509.1_pt1 | contig 13888 bp, 35 predicted proteins | sample 811161 | NCBI WGS metagenome assembly MDTB01 (sample SAMN05326650, study PRJNA326480) | marine metagenome | isolation source: seawater | place: Mediterranean Sea | collected 2009
AATGAATCAGCACCCCATTGATTTTAAATCTGGAGAGCTGTTAGTGCATTGGATGGGTTATTGGCCAGAGTCCATCAGTGAACACATGAAATTTCTAGTGAATAAGGTCGACCAAGTTGAATTTGTCGGAAAATATATCGAAATACTCTCAAGCTTGATTACTAAAGCTGAGCATGGCTCACCATGTAAACCTATACCAGTAGATTCAGTAATAGAAAAATTAAAAAATATTAATTAATTTTAATTATTTTTGCTGTTTTGTCTTTTGCTTTTGGTAAATCTATATACAATACGCCATTTTCTACTTTTGCAGAAATTTTTGATTGATTTACATCGTTTCCGATTTTAAATTCTTTATCAATTGCTGTTGATAGATTTGTTGATATTTCTTTTTCTCCAGATATCTTTAGGGTATTCTTTTCCACAGACATAGTAATATCCTCTTTGCTCAGTCCAGGGACTTGAGCAACCAATACATATCTGTCGTCTTTCTGTTCGAGAACGGTTCTATATTTATAAGAATCTATACTGCAATCAATAAGATTGTCAAATGTATCATCAAATGCACTGAGCAAACTAGGTTGCCCAAAGAAGTTAGTAATTAGTGAATTTTTCATATGCAAGTATATTTGCATACTTCATGCCAACTTTAAAACCGCTTAAATAGTACTTTTTAAAACTAAAATGAGACAAAATTACTCAGGACGCTTCCCGGTAGGCTTTCCATCCTGGCCAATTTGTCCCGCCCGTATTTTTGTAGCAGAAACATCTTGCATTTCTTTGCTAAGTTCAAGTTGCTCGATATTATAACCGACCCCTCGACCGTAAAATACATCCGTTATGTTTGGAAGCTCAACCACTCGGACTTTGTCTCCAAATTCAACGCAGGCTTTTTCTATTTCCGCTTTGACTTTTTCGAAATCATAAGGATTACTGTCATCTGTTCCAGCGACATCCCTTAAAGCCAAGCAGCACTGGCCAACCCTTTTAATAGACTCGTTAACTAAAGTCTTATGGCCAATATGAAACGGTTGATATCTACCAATTAAAAGTGCTGTTGGGGCTTGATTGTCCCATTTTTCTGTTTCGTATATTTTACGCAGAACTAAATCGCACCATTCATCAGGAGTTCCTCCGTTTAACACTAAGTCATTTTCGTTCCAACATTTGTCTTTTGTAGGGTCTTCGAATAATTTATTGGTGTCTGCATATCTACCTTCTTCTATTCTGTTAACCCAAATTACGAAATCCGCGTTGAAAGCCTCACGAGTAGATTCAGTTGGGCAACAAAAATCAGCCACAACAAAACCGCCGCCCAAGGCAGCCCAATCACTAAGCTTGCCCATTCTTCGAGCGTGCTCAAGTCTATCTTCTTCAGAAAATCCTAAATCTTTATGAATTTCTTGTCGAATTGCATCCGCGTTAAACCATACTGCTCCCAAAGCGGGAACCAGTTTTTCAGCGAGAGTAGTCTTACCACTACCTGGCAAGCCCATTATTAATATCTTACGATTTAATTTCATTTTTTATTTGCGTAATAAAGTTAAGACTTTTTCCAGGAGACCAATCTAAGCATTTATTTACATGCTTATGGTAACTAAATTCAGGTCGGCGGCATGATGTAGATATATATGTTTTTGTTTTTTTTAATTCGTCTTGCAATAATTTAATTAAAAATTTCATATCTTCTACTTTTATTTCGCAGCCCTGTAAGTCGTGTTGCAGGCCTTTTAACCAGATCATGTCTTGTTCATCTTGCATATAGTTAAATACACGTCTCGTTTTTTTTTGATCAAGCAAATTTGTTATAATTTTAATGATTGATTCTGATATTGAAAAAAGGCACCCCCCGGCGAAATAGAACTCAGAAAAAGTAATGGCAATCCACAAAACGGGTAGGGTTTTGACTTGCCGGTGGGGGGGTAGCATTGTGCAATAAAATAGTTGAATCTTTTTTCACTTTTTTCTTGTGTTTTGGTCAGGATGTGTTAGATTGTATATATAAGATTAATTAAATAATATAGAAAATAAAGATATGATAACTGACGAAATAATTGAATTCATGATAGAAGAACTTGGCATAATTGACTATGTAGGACAAAGAGAGGTTGAAGACTTCGAATTGTTTTCTGATGTAGGCGACAACTTTTGGTCTTTCGAGATGATAAAACAAGCCTTTGACCAAAAATAATAGCTTGACCTAATACTCTCAATCCTTAGAATATAATAATGAAAGTAAAAGTTCGAATACCAATGGTCTTCACTAAGGCAAGACCTCACAAGCTCAAGAACAAGACGCTTCCACGCAAGGCGAAGCATAAAAAAACTTTCGAATAATCACACTTTTTTCTTGCAATTACTTTACAAATCACTATAATGAACACTATGAATAACGAAGATAATATCGCTCTAATCGCTAAAGCCGTTGAACTCGCTAATGAGAACAACAATAAAGTTACAGGCAAGTTTGCCGACTTGCTCAATGAGCTTGAAGAAGAAATCGCCAACGAAGAGTTTACTCTTGAACATGGCATCCAACACGCATCCGAGCGTGACATCGAAAATGAATTCGAATCTCTTGAGTCAGTCGAAGCTGAAGAAGACGAAGACTTCGATTCTGACGAAAACCTTACCGACATGAACTGCGTCAGTGGTTCAATGCGTGACATCTTTGAATCCTAAACGAAAGGCTAATAATGTACATACTTAAATCAATACTCAACCAAGCGGGTGCCGTTTGGGTTGCCGAATCCATAGCAATGCGTCAGCGTGATGCCGAGAGACTTCTACGCTCTCGCCTCGCACATAGTGACGGCTCCCGTCGTTATGGTCTTTTTTCCGTTAACGCCTCGAAGTAATGGAAGGATACAATGGTTGGTCGAATTGGGAAACATGGAATGTTGCCCTATGGCTAGGTAATGACGAAGGCTTATACAAACTTGCTAAGCGTTTCGTGCACTATAAAGATCTAGCTAACTATCTAGTAGAATCCGGCACTACTAGCACACCCGACGGTGCAGACTACCAAGACCCGGAGCTTGACACCTACGCACTTGACGAGTTGCTGATGGACGACTTCTAAACCTCTGACAGTCAAAGACTTACGGGCCGGCGGCCCCTGCCGGCTGTGCCGTAAGTACCTCATAGTAAGCAACTTGCGACACAAAAAAAGTAAAAATAAATGAAAATAAATGAAAAAAATACTTGACTTTTGCCGTTTTGTCTGATACATTGTATATATGATTAAGAATAATAAAGTAGAAGAAATAAGACAAGAATTAAATTTGGATCTCGACCTTGGCTTGGCATTGGCTGAAGCTGAAGGCAACTTGAACCACTTGGCTCGTGAGTCAAATTCATCCGATTGGCAAGGCACGATCACGCAAGGCATGACTATCCTTGACGCATTAAACGCAGTACAGAAAGCAAGAAAAGCTTTTCAACAAATAAAGCAAAATAAATCAAAATAAAGTTTGACTTTTGAATATAAATACATTAGATTAAGATATGATTAAAAATAATAAAACAATACAAGTAAGAATAAAAAAGTGGTCAACCCATTGGGCTGTCAAAATCTTCGACCAAGGAGTCGATGCAGAAGGCAACGAACGCCCAAGAGTTCGCACTGCTTCAAGCGAGTCTCATCTCAATAGAATCATGCGAGATGAAGGTCTCAATCAATTCCGTTTTAATGTTGTCTTTCAATAATAAAAAAATTATGACAAAATCCGAAATTGAAGCAAACATCTCCCACCTTCACGCCCACCTTGCCGAGTCCGCTGATCTCAGCGAGGCTGACAAAGTTGCTCTTCGCAACGGAATCGGCGAACTCGAGGACAAGCTCACTCTCCTCGACTTCCAAAACGAGGGCGAGGATTTTGACTTCGGTCATCATTCCGAATGGGAGTGAAAATAATTAAAATAAAGCTTGACTTGTTAAAATAAATTCATTAGTATAGTAAAATGTTAAATACTTCAAATAGAAATGTTCCCACTCGCAGAGTCGAGTTTCAAAATGTCACTATCCAAGTTGTTGATAGGCTCAAAAGTAACCCATCCGAACAACGGACTTACAAGATGCGAGTAAGTGCTGACCTTGACCAAGAGCTAAATCATGCTTGGGCTTTCGGGCGAGCCGATTGGGATAATAACCCTTGGGAAGTTATGTCAGTAGCAATCCTTCACTCCTTCATCGACTCAACCGAGCAATATCTTTACTAAAAAAGCTTGACTCTTAAAACTTTTTAAAGCATAATACATAATATGAAATTGATTAACATAGAAAAAAACCAAAACCTCAGCGAATGGTTAAATGTTCGCATCTTCGGCAAAGTTGTCGAAACTGAAAAATCTCTTGCTTTGGCAATGGAAAAAGCAAAAGAGTTGCAAGCTCAAGAACAAGCTAATACTCGCACACCTTTTATCATAATAGTAAATCAGAACGCAAAATGAAAATAATAAAAGAACAAATTGATAACCTCACCGAAACCTTGCAAAAATTAACAATGCAAAGAATTCATGCCCTCAGGATGGGAAACGCAAAAGAAGCCGAAGCAATTCGATCCGTTCAGGTTGACATTGACAACAGAGTTGTACAATTAGAGCGAGCAATAAGGCTCATCAGGTCATGACTTGGGACATTGTACTATTCTTGCCTTGGATTGGCGTATTCTACATAATGTTTTCAGATCTTTTCTTGTCATAAAGCACTGATATACAAAGGCTTAGGGCACGGAGCGCCCCTGCCGGCTGTGCCGGAAGTCCCTAATAATAAGCAACTTACAACAAAATTGATACAGATTTCGTGCCAACTTCGCAAGAAAATCGTAATAGAATTGTGCAAAAAGATAGTTGAAAGGTAAGTGAGAAAAAGCTTGCAATTTAACCCTTTGTGTGTTACATTGTATGTATAAGATAAATTAAATACTAACACTAAAAATTATGTCATCATTACAAATAAAATTCCGAATTGAAGAGGTTCAAAGAAATCTCCGTCACGCTACCGACTCGCAAGAGATCGCTCAACTTGAGAAAGATCTGAAAGATTGGAAACGCCATTTGCACGATGCCGAAATGATTGAGTTTGAGGAGCGTGTTGGCTTTAAGTCAATGGAGCGAAATGCCGGTGTTTGGGGCGAGCGATAAAAAGCTTGACACAAAAAATCAATCTGTTAATATATAGTTATGGATAAAGGAATTCAACTCATCAAAAAAGTTAAAGCCGATATCTTCTTTCATCAAGAAGTTATCAGAAACGAGAGCAATCCGGCAATTGTTGCGATCTCTAAAGATTTGCTAAAACAAAATCAAAATTGGCTTGCCGAATGGGATTTGCAAAATAAAGTTGCAATGCAAAGAAATAGCTTGACCTAAATCAATTTTTAAACTAGAATTATATAATTATGATAGAAAATCAAAAAGCAAACTTCCCTGAGTTAGATCTCGCAATTAAAATGTCTAAGATAGAAGGCAACCTCCGCTTTCTCGCTTCTTGCTCTGAAAAAGTAAGCGAATGGACTCCGAGCTTTACGCAAGCAGAAACTATTCTCGAATCGCTTGGACAAATCCAAACGCTCAGAAAAGAATTTAACGAATTCGTAAAAAAACCTTGACTCAATACTAAAATCTGCCATAATAGAATCATGAAAGAACGAAAAAAAGAACTCACTAAAATCATTCACGAACACAACGAGCTTGCCGAAAAAGGTTGCGTTGAGTCTCAGCAAATCGTCATCAATGCTCAAATCGAGCTTGACGATCTTGCCGACAGAGAGCTTGCTCAAAAGTTTACAGAGCAACAAGACTATGACTACGGATTCCACGACCAATACGACCAATAATATGGAAATCATAAGCATTTTAGTGGTTGTAGCATTAACTAGCATCACAAAAGAATTAATCAATCCATCATTATAATGAGAAAAGTAACACAACAAATAAAAAAAGCATTTGAAAACCGCCAAGCGAAAACCGTTGGCAATACTCACACCGACGGCAACACCGTTTGGCTACATGGCAACGCCATTGTAAAGCGAGACGCAAGCGGTTTTGTGATATGGTCACTTGCTGGCTGGAATACTCCAACCACTCGCGAGCGAGTAAACGGAATAGTCAATGCCGGAGTACATCAGGTCAACTTTGAGCCTGTCTTAAATGGTCATAAAATTCACCCATCCGACTGGTTTGCCGTGCCTAATCAAAACACAGAATCACTTGTGTTCTAAGTAGCACATAATCAACGACTTCCGGCACAGCCGGCAGGGGCAATCTGTTTCACAAACCCTTGATAATAACGCACTTACAGAACAGACAAGGGGGGCCGCAAGCCCTTGAAAATCAAGGACTTACGTATGATTAAAAATTATTCTATTTGGCTATTTAGCTATTCTATTTGGCTATTTATCTTTTGTGATTATATAATTAGACATAGTCGGCATGAGCATATAACTTTCCTTCTGTATAGTTAGCTTTTTTTGTTATGTCAATAAAGTTTTTTGCTTTGACATTTGCCATAACGCAAGCTCGACCTAATACCTTTTCGTCGTTTTCTAATACTCTTCTTGCTTCTACTTCAGCAATCACAGGCACTTTATCGTTAGATAATGTTAAGATAAATTTTGTCTTTTTCATAACTTAATTATATCAGGTTGAGATTAAGAGTCAATACCTTCTTGCACAAAACCTGTCGCATCCTTCTTTGCCATGCCTTTTTCGATAAGCCCAACAACAACGCCACGCTTGTCAAGAAAACGCAAGTCAGTATCATCACCATTGACAACTTCGTAACCTTTCCAAGTTTTGGGCAACTGATTGCGAAATACTACCGCAACATTGCCACCCATAGCAAGAACCATCTCGCACTTCTTGTCGTTGTGTTCACTACGAGAAAAGGTTAAATGATAATTGGAAGGAAACTTTGCTTCGCCTTTGACGAATGGCTTGTCAAGAAAAGAACACATTCTCTTGAATGACTTTGTATAGTCATAAAATTGCACACCATTGAAGTGTTTGAAAATGTTTGCACTCTTGTACAAGAGAACATCTTCCCATGCAATGTCACTAGTAAGATTGAGACGGAAAACAGCTTGCATTTCTTTCTTGAGAGCCGAGCGGTAAGTGCTTGTAATCTCTTTGCATAGCTTAGTCATAAACTCAGTTTTACGCTCAAAGAACAACTTTGTCTTCGCAATGCGTGATTGTTGAACGCTATTCATTTGACCACGACCTGCTGTGTTGAGGCAAGATGCCGTGCATCCTTTGGAACGCCATTGGCAGACTTCGTAGCCCGCAAGATTGGCTGGAGCAAGATGAATGCCTTTCGTGATGTAACCCATTTTCTCGCCTTTGAGAATTTTTTGATTACCTGATGTGAGAAGTGTTGTTTTAATCATGATACTATACTAATGGAAATAAATTAATCTGTCAAGCATTAATAACGCTCGACTAGAACTTTGTCTTGGTAAAGCTTACAAAAACTACTGAGCCACCTTGGCTTTTTGTTTTCGACATCTACAAAAGAAGTATACTTGTATGGATTATATGTAATCTCAATCATGTCAACCCATCCGTGCCATACCTCCATCATAGGAAAGCGAAGAAAACCTGAAATTCCGGCATGAACATTCTTACTCTTTTCTCGAATCACACGCTCACGACCTTTTTGATTGACTTTCATTACTCCTGAATATATACAAATTGGAGATCCATCCGAATGAGCTTTAACCAGTCCATCCTGGCGAATACTCCAGCAATTCTTGTGAAGGTTTTTATATACGAACACCCTTCGATCATAGTCGATGTCGTAACGAGAGTCTGTTTTTGTTCTAATCATATCTATATAATAACATATGGAGTTGGTATGTCAACACTTTTTTTTATAGCGTAAACATATGAAAATCAAAGACTTACGGAATAAACTGCCCGGCCGGCCTGACCCCTAAGTCCTTGACGATTAAGGGTTTACAGTACAATTGATTTGTGCAATAAAAAAGCCCTTGGTTTCCCAAGGGCTATTTGGAGTTTTGGCTAAAGCCTATTCAGCTTAGGCACTTGCACGCTTGAAAAAGCGAGAAGCAACTTTGGCACGAATGACCCTTGCACGATTAACACGACGCTCGCCTCCATTGGTATCCTTAAAGCGGATAACATTAGAATTGTAGTCATGAACTTTAGCGGAGTAAAGTTCTCTTTTGAGACCATTCTTAAGAAGAACGGAAACAAACCGACCTTTGCGTGCGTCTAAGACTTCGTTAAGATTACGACATTTCATGATATATGGTTCCTTTGGTTGATGATTAAAATTAAGCTACAAGCTCGACTTGCTCGACACCTGCGACAGGATCGAAAGCATTGTGAAAGATTTCAGAGCGTTTGGGCAAGTGCATTACATTGCGTCCTTTGCTGACTTCCGTGAAAGCATTGTACAATGAATTGAGATTGCGATCTTGAAAAACTTTGTGATCAGAATCTTTCCATTGCTCCCATGCTTGGGCAAGAGTGGACTTTCCAATAAGGTTGGTCTTGATTCCTGCTTCGTACACATCGAAAATAAGATGTTGTGCTTCACGATCATTCACGGCAATTTCTTTGTATGCGTCAACTCTTTTGTTTTGATGCGTCCACATTGGAATAAGATGCTCAGTGATTTTTTGCACACGATCAAGAAGCTCCTTGCGAACTTCGCCAACATGCTTACGAGTAAACACGACATCGTTATGAAAAACAAGGTTATCGCAAATGAATGGTGCATCACCTGCACATAAACCTGCTGCGAAAAGTTTGTCATGCGAGTTACGCATTCCAACTACACAACCACGCTCTTTGCCGTTGTCGGCAATTTCTGCATGATGAACTTGAAACATGCCGAAGTAGTGTTCACCTGCTTTGGTTAGGTTGTGGCATTCGTTTACGATCTCAAAACCTTTTTCTTCAAGAGTGTTGCGAGTAACATCTACAACGCTTGCGTGAGGAACAGGTTTCCACCGATTGGTTGATTGTGGAGTTGGAACTCTGCGAACAGAATCCATTTCCACGACATTTGATTTTGAGCCACAAATTCTAAGATTGAGGCGAGGGATTGATTGCGTGTTTTCTAACATAATTTTTTAAGTTTAGGATTTTCGATTGTTATGATATAAGTATAAGTGAATATATATAAAAAGTCAAGCATTAATTTTGCGAATTCTTGTTTTTGTGGAGACCATACTGATAGTCCTCCCAAGCTTGTGCTTTCTTGGCAATAATGTTAAGAGCGAACTTGATATGAACAAGAACCTCTTGCTCTTCTTCGCCAAGCTCTCCGTTTGCAAGTGCGGGAGCTATAAACATCTCGCCCAATACATCAGTTACTGCATCCATAGCTTTTTCAGAGCTAATGTCTGAAGCAAAAATGCCTTCGTTATCGTCATTAGTGAAGTCTTTCTCAATTCTCATACATATAAGTATGACAGGTTCTTGGTTACTTGCAAGCATAAAATGACTAATAATTACATTTTTTTTAGTGTGTAAGTCTCTAATAATCAAAGACTTCTGGCACAGCCGGCAGGGGCGGCTTGCCCCCTAAGCTGCTGAGGGACAAGCCTTTATGTTTAAAAAGATTTTAGAAAACCCGTTTTTCTATTCTGTATAATTTATCGAGTAGAGAATCGTGCAACTTTCTTTTGGCTATAAAGTCTTCGCAATATGCGTTCGATGACTCAGCTAACATCAGCTCGTAGCCAAGCTCACGAATACTTTTCTTTAACGCCTCGATATTCATGCTATACTTTAGCTAGAGCTTTTACTCTATCGTATCTAAAGGAACGAATTCCCCTTCTGTTGTGACAGAATGCACGAAAACCAACAACTTCACGACCTTCCGTGTTGTTGCCAAACTCGTAATTATGTTGAGGTTTGTTGATGGTATAACTTTCTGTTCTTCCGTCTTCAGTAGTATATACTACTTGGTACTTAGGAGAGAACAGGTTCTTGATTTTCTGAATGAACTTCATTTTCTTGATTCCTTTTGTTTAGGATTTTTGTTTGTTGGTTAAGGATTTCTTGAGCTTCTTGTTCGCTCTCGAAATGTAAAGTAATAAGGTCAGGATGTTCACCCTCGCTTCGATTGTACCAAGAGGGTAATAGCTCCTCAAAATACAATTCCCACATTCCCGAATCTTGGTCGTAGGAGGCTTTATCGTCAAGCGAAGGTAATTCGCAGTTTGCTTCAATATAATCTAACATGATATAATTATCTCAAATATGGGTTAAGATGTCAAGCCTCGATTTCGTTCTTGTGCAGTACGCATTTTCTGCGTAACCATTCTGTTTGAATCGTGAAGAGACTGAACCAAAGGTTTGTTTCCTGTGTGAGATGATTTCTTAGCTTTCTTGTATATGTCTGCATGTTGCTCTTGACTTGGAATTCCTCGTTCTCTGTTTCGTTTACCCATTTTTTGCTTCCTCGATGATTTGTTCTAGTTGTGTGAGTACAGACTTTTTGTTTCCTTTGAGTCCTAACTCGCTTTTGACGATTGAATATGCTGATTGACCTCTTCGAGTCATACCAAGAACCTCCATCTTTAAAGCTCCTTTGAGAGCGGTTAATCTGAACATATCAATTGCTTCGGGTGTGTCGTATACTTGCATAATTTTTGTGTGTTATAGTTGTGCTGATTGAAAAGAAGACTCTATTCTACACTCATCTCGATATATTGTCAAGTCTGAAATGATATCATCTAAAACTTCATCGAATGATTGAAATGTGCTTCCAATTGGAAACTTTTCGGGATTGCGTTCATGTTGATCAAGGCAAACTGTAGACATTGGGTCTGCCCAAGCAAGATTGCCTCTAACGATGTTTATAACTAATTCTGCTTGCGTCATGATTAATTTTTCCAATCTACTGAATCGAGATTTTCTTCGCCTTGTCCAAAAATCATCTCAAAGATTTTAATAAGTTCCGGTGGTGATAGAATAGGAAGATTCTCTTGAATTTCCTTTAGGAGTTGTGTTTTCGTTGTCATAGTTATAATAGTATAGTAATGGTAAATATATGTCAAGGGTTAATTGTGGTTTGTACCTCTTTTTCTCTCCCTTGCGGGTTGTAGGCGTGTGCTGACGCCTCGTTGTTCAATGCTTTCGCATCTACAAAAAGAGCAGTCCCGTGGAGGATTCGAACCTCCGTCTCCTGAATCATAGAAGCTTCCTCTACGATGATCAATCGCTCGCAGTCGTAACTAGTATTCTGCTCGTGGAAGTGGTGCTTTAGGCCGACTAAGCTAACGGGACACAAATGGAGGGGATTAGGTCAAACTCCGAATACTCAGCGATCAACCTATCACCCCATAAAATATCAAAAGAACTATATATCATTATGACAGAAAACCTCTTGTTGTCAACACTTTTTTTTGTTACATAAATCTATGCTAATCAATGACTTCTGGCACAGGCGGCAGGGGGCCCCAAATTCCGTAAGTCGTTGATAGTCAATAACCTTGGTCGCCGCCTCAAGTTAAAATAAATTCATTAGTACAATATTTGAGTATTTATTATTTATAATTATATAATTCACAATATTTATATTTGGCTTATTTGCCTTTTACCATTCTTCTATTGCTAGTTTAACGCCCGCTATTATTCCTACTATAATTAATGTAATTAGTTCCAATTTATGCTATGCTGTTTTTGAATACTGTTTCCATATCTCAAGATCAAGATCAGTTACTGACTTACCAAGCGTGCGAGCAAACATTTTGAATACATTGGCGTAGTAGTTGTAGATTCCTACATTTTGTGGAGTACTCTTGGGTGCGTCCCTGTAACCCTGATCCCTAAGGAAACGAAGTATGTGAGTGTCGAGCATCGGCTCGTCAAAATCCTCACGACTGTGAGAAAGAAAGAATCTTGCAGTTTTAAGCCCAATGCCGCGAACCTGAAGAAGGCGTGTTAATGTTACTGCACGCAGGTCTCCAAGCTGAAGAACATCACAGTAGCTATTGTGCCGTTGCTTGTATGGACTGATCGCGGCCCAATGCATAATCTCCACGAGACGAGGAGTGCCAAGCTTTTTCATGCCATCAAATGGAGCATCTTCACCTGTAATGTTGCGAACTCGCTCTAGAAATACTTCTAGCTTCGGAGACTCTACTGCAGACTTCTTACCTGCGACATTAATACAAAACAATAAAAACTCTTGTAGTTCTGATTGTGTGCGATTATAATTTGTTACTTTTGCTGGATTTATCATGATATAATACTAGTTGAATTTGTAGTCTGTGTCAACATAAATGTGTTGTCCACCATATAAACAATCAGCAATATAAACATCTAAATATTTTAATTGTTGTTTTGCTTTTAGTGGTAAATTTCTTTTTAATAATAATCTAATTAGTTCTACTCTACTTTTAATATCTTGTTGTTGATTATATTCTAATCTATGTATGTTCTCTGCTACTAAATCAGATATATCTAATAAGCCGTGTTCTACTGCAGTGTGTTGTGCTTGATACTTCATAATATATAATAATTAGTTGGCTACATGAAATACTTCACGCAACTTGTTCATGTCTTGTGACCATAAGAAAACAGACCTTACATAGTCTATATCCTCTGCCTCGACCTTTTCCATTCGTTCGATTGCTTCCCATGCAGGAAGGCGCTCTCGCTTCATTCTACCCCATTGTATGACTACCTTCGTGTGCGGAAAGTAATCTACGAGTTCTTTAAGTTGGCAATCGGTTATATAACCCATGTTTGCCATGATTTGTACTAATGTGTTCATGCTATCTATACTAGAGGCATAATGGATTCGTGTCAACAACAAAAAAACCCTACCCCCGAATGGGGTAGGGTTCTGTCTTGGGCTTTTATTGAGTTACCCAAGAAGCGATGATAGTGACTAGAGGCAACACACTACCTCCGCATATTTGCTTATAGAAAAAATATTTCGAAGTGTATAATTATACAAAGATGTAATAAAACAGTTAACGAAATAAAAATAGATGTGGGGGAGGATTACTGTATACCTCCGACTTTTCGGGATGAACATCAGTTCATTGAGTACCTACTTCATACTACAAATTAGACTTGGCATTCGTCATCGACTCATCCGATTGGACTCTATCGCTCCGCCACAGAGAATTTGCATACCTTAGCCCGCTCATCACAGGCTTACTCAGTCACCCACAGGAAGGATTATAAGCCCTTCCAAAAGATTTTCCTTAAATCCGAGAATTATATATTATATATAAAGGTCGTGAATAAGGAAATTAAAATGTTAAAGATCAATTTATTTTATTTATTTGAGTTTGGTTCTCAATTTTTATTATGTAATAATTATACTATATATTTATGCAGTTGTCAATCTTTTTTTTTGAATTTCTGCTTTTTCTTTTAATTCATCATATATTAAGCATTGTATTCTCCATAAACCATGATCCTTTATATTAAGATCAAATTCTGCTTCAAGCATCTCTCTAATCTTTATACATATATCAACTGATTGTTCGTCAAAAGCCCGATCACAAACTTGAAGCTTAGGGGATGCAGTAGAAGGAGCATCTCCAATATCCCATTCAATATTCGAATCAATCATGCCCGAACTCCTTTGCCAAGTGATTGTGCGGATAACATTCTGCGTTTGGCATCTGCTTGTTCTGCCAACATAGTATGATAATATATACTATCTTCTGCAATAGAACCATATCCCGCAAATTTATTATTGTTTATATAATGCCCACTTTTAATTTTGTTCATTATATCTGATGATCGTGCGTTTTTTGCTATACTCATAATTATATTTTAATTAGTTTTAATAAATTTATTACTTGTTTCTTAATATCTGTGCAATTAAGTTTAATGCTTCTGTATTCTTATCTATTGATGATCTTATATCATCGAGATAATCTCT
>MDTB01096769.1_pt1 | contig 13888 bp, 13 predicted proteins | sample 811161 | NCBI WGS metagenome assembly MDTB01 (sample SAMN05326650, study PRJNA326480) | marine metagenome | isolation source: seawater | place: Mediterranean Sea | collected 2009
ATACTATTATATTTTATACTTAAAAAAGCAAGTTATCCTGAAAAACCTCATTATAAATCCATGAAACATGATATAAAAAATAAGATTTCATTAAACCATGTTCCACGACACATAGCTATTATAATGGATGGAAATGGTAGATGGGCTAGAGGAAAATTGCTACCCCGAATAGCCGGACACAGGGAAGGGATTAATTCTGTTAGAGAGATCACACGTATATGTGGAGAAATTGGAGTTAAATTTTTAACCTTATATACTTTTTCAAAAGAAAACTGGAAGAGACCAGAATCAGAAGTGACAGCCCTGATGAAATTATTATTAAAAACAATTAATAAAGAAGTTAAAGGTCTTCACAAAAACAATGTAAAGTTTGATGTTATTGGAGATTTAGAAATGTTACCCAAAAGTACAAGTGGAGGCCTACAAAAAGGAATAGACTTAACCAAACAGAATACAGGTTTAAACCTGTCTCTTGCTTTAAACTATGGGAGTCGTCATGAAATAATACAAGCTACAAAAATTTTAGCAAAAAATGTTCTTGAGGGCTCAGTAAGCCTAGATGATATAAACGAAAAACTCTTCTCTAAGCACCTTTATACTAATCTGATTCCTGATCCAGATTTAATGATAAGGACAAGTGGGGAGAGTAGGCTTAGTAATTTTCTTCTATGGCAGAGTGCATATACCGAAATCTATATGACTAACACATATTGGCCAGATTTCAGAGAGGATGAATTAATTAAGGCATTAATCGACTATCAAAAAAGGGAAAGAAGGTTTGGTAAAGTGAGTGAACAAGTTGGTAGCTCTTCATGAAATTTTTATTTATTTATCTTTTTATTCATCTATTTAGTTTTGCCCAAAATTTAAATGAAGATATTACAATTAATAAAGTTAGTGTTAGAGGCAATATTATTACTTCTGAAAACACAATTTTATTTACTGCAGGAATTAAAGAAGGACAAAGCATTTCGCCTGTTGATTTTCCTAGAGCAATAAAACGTTTGTGGAAACTAGGTCTATTCAAGGATATACAAATAGAATATGATGAAGAATCTCCTGAGGGCTTATCTATTATCATTGCAGTTTCAGAAAATTATGTTTTGAATAAAATATTGTATAACGGGAATAAAAAATTAAAAAACTCCAAAATAGATGAGGAATTATCTTTTTCTGAAGGGCAAAGAATAAAACCTAATACAATAAAAAAATCGGAAGAAATAATAAAAAAACTATATGCAGAGAAGGGTTTTTTAAATATCGAAATTAATTCCTCATTAGTAGTTCCAAAAGAAAAGATAACGTTATTTGGAGGTAGAGGTAAAGAGTTAGTTCGAAATATAAGTTTTATTATTAAAGAAAATAATAAAACTAAAATCGGGAAAGTGATTTTTGAAGGGAATGAGACTTTTTCTGATTTTAGACTTAGATGGCAATTAAAAGAGACAAAGCAACAACCTTGGTATTTTTTCTGGAGATCCACATTTGATAGTAAAAAATTTGATGAAGATCTACTTTTGCTATCCGCATTTTATAAAAACAAAGGATATAGAGATTTTAGTATTGTTAGTAATTCAATGAATTTCTCCACGAACAATAAAAAAATGGATCTAATAATAAAAGTTGAAGAAGGTCCTCCGTATAAATACAGAGACTTTTCCTGGGAAGGTATGTCTTTATTTACCCAAAGAGAATTGAATAGAGCTCTTGCCCTAGACAAAGGTGATATTTTTAATGAGGAAGCTTTCAATATGGCTGTTTTTTCTAGAGTCCAAGGTCTTTACCTAGATAGGGGTTACATCTATAGTCGTATTGAACCTCAAATCACACCAGTAGACAAAGATTCTTTAGATATAAAGTTTTCAATTGTTGAAAATCATAAAGTATATATAGATAATATTTCAATTGTTGGGAATACAAGAACTCGTGAAAATGTTATAAGAAGGCAGTTGAGAATTTTCCCAGGTGATGTATATAATCAAGATAGGATTGCTCGTAGTTATCGAGAAGTAATGATGTTAAACTTCTTTGCTAATGCAAATCCAAACATTTTACCAGTTTCTGAAGATAAGGTTGATATTGAATTTACGGTTGAAGAAAAACCCGCAGGACAAGCTAGCGCAAATATGGGCTATACACAATCCTTGGGAATGACAGGTGGTGGTGGACTCGCACTTCCTAACTTTAGGGGAAAAGGACAAAGTTTCAGTTTTAGTTTTAACGTAGGAACAAATATAGGAGGATCAAATTCATCGTATAATTATCAAAACTTTAATTCAAATCAACCAAAATACAGAACAGCTAGCATTAGCTTTACAGACCCAATGGTTAACGATACTAAAAATTTATTAGGAGGGTCTGTTTTTTATAGGTTGCAAGGAGGAGGTTCAACAGCTTATTATTCCCCTTTAATCACAACTCTAGCTGGTGGGAGTATTATGTGGGGTAGAATTTTTAAGTGGCCAGATGATTTTTTTAGAGGAACATGGTCCTTACAAATGGCTAGAAGAATAAACAAGGGGACTCAGGAAGACCTCGATAGATATGCAGGTGGTATGAAACAATCAGACGGTATTTCATTAACTCAATCTTTAAGAAGGGATAGTAGAGATCATCCTGAATTTCCAACATTAGGTTCTCATTTTTCTTTAAACTCAACATTATCTGGTTGGATTTTAGGAGGACAAGAAAATTTTCATAAACACACATTAAATTTAGAATGGTATACACCTACTTTTTGGAAATTTGTTCTGACAAATTCTTTCAAAATTGGTGTTATAAAAGAGCTTCGCTCTAAAAATGGAGGGATTTCTTTTATTCCCTATAATGATCGTTTTATAATGGGGGGGAATGGGATTCCATATGGTAACCCTCTCAGAGGATATGATGATAATAGAGTGGGACCACTCACCACAAGTGGTAATCCTATTGGTGGAAATACCATGGTAAAAGTAGGAACAGAATTTAGAGTGCCATTTGCAGAAAATCCTGTAGTTTATGGTATAGTATTTGCCGAAATGGGCAATATTTGGTCTTCGAGTGATTTAATGGAAAGATTAAGCCTTCCAAGAAGTGGGCCTATGGATTTAAAAAGATCCGTTGGAGCAGGAATAAGGTTCTTTATGCCAATGATAGGAAAACTTGGATTTGATATTGGATATGGATTTGATAGAGTTGATTCTAATGGGAAATTAGACCCTGCCTGGAAAACAACACTGACGTTTGGACAACAATTTTAAAGAATAGGAGGAAATTATGAAAAGCTTATCACGTACAATTATTTTTTTTATAGCATATATAGGTATTATAAACACGGCATCAGCTCAACTTAAAATTGGATATATTTTGTCAGAGCGAATTAGGACAGAATTTGAAGAATTTAAAGAAGCTGAATCACAATTACAGTTAGAGTATAGAAAAGTCCAGCTAGAGTTTGACCAAATGGTTTTAAAAATGGATAGTTTAAAGCAAGACTATGAAGTTAAACGCTTGATGGCTCTTGATAAAGGGGAAAGCATAAAGCAAGAATTATCACAAATGGAAAGATCAATCCAAAATTATCAAGCTGAGAAAGTTGGTCCTCAAGGTGAATTGATGAAAAAACAGGCTCAAATGGAATATGAAATTTTAGGAAAAGTTAAAGAAGCGGTAGATAAAGTTGCTATTGATGGAGGATTTGATTATATCATCGATGCATCGGTTGGCTTACTTTATTTCAAGCCAAAGTATGATATGACAGACGATGTTTTACATGAGTTAAGAAACTTAGATTCTAAAAAGTAATATAACTTGAAACTCACATTAGGTGAGATAGCCATTCATGTTAATGGTCAATTATTTGGAGATGAAAATCTCCTGATTGATGGCGTCTCTGAAATTCAAAATAGTCGTGTAGGAACAATTACTTTTCTTTCTAATCCAATTTATAAAAAGCACTTAGCTGTAACAAAATCTTCAGCAGTATTAGTAAATAGCTCAGATTTGCTCAAAAATAAAGACGGTATTGTTGTTAGAAATCCACAACTAGCTATGGCTAAGACTATAGAGCTTTTTTCCCCAAAAAAAAAGAAGACAGGTTCGGTTCATAAATACTCGAATGTAAGTTTACATTCAAAAATAGGAGAGAATGTAACAGTTGATTTAGGGGCTAATATCAGTTCTAAATCTATTGTTGGTAGAAATTGTATTGTTGGGTCTAATACCTTCATTGGAGAGAATGTTAAAATTGGTAAAAACACCATAATTCATCCAAATGTATCAATTTATGATGATACTATTATTGGCGAAAATGTTGAAATTCATAGCGGAAGTGTAATTGGTTCAGATGGATTTGGTTATGTAACAGAAAAAAACCATCACCATAAGATACCTCAAATTGGGAATGTAATAATTGAAAACAATGTTGAAATAGGGTCAAATTGTTCAATTGATAGAGGTACAATTGGAAGTACTATAATTGGAGAAGGTTCTAAGTTAGATAATTTGATTCAAATAGCTCACAATGTAAAAATAGGGAAAAGATGTTTAATAGCTTCTCAGTTTGGTATTTCGGGTAGTACCTTGGTAGGAGACTTTTGTACATTTGCCGGTAAGGTTGGCGTGGCTGGACATATTGAAATAGGATCAAACTCAATATTTGCAGCTAAATCAGGTGTGACAAAGTCACTTAAAGGTGGAAAAGTTTATGCTGGGTATCCTGCAAGAGAAATAAGAGAGCACAATAAAAGAGAAGCTATAATTAATAAAGTTAGTAAGATTTTTAAAAACCAAGCTAATCTAAGAGAAAATTTTAAAAAATAATTATGGAAAGAAAACAAAGAACAATAAGGACCTCTCAATCATGTGAAGGCGTTGGATTACATACCGGGGTTAAAACAAAAATCACATTTCATCCTGCTCCTGAAAATTATGGGATCCGATTTATAAGATCAGACATAGCTGGATGTACAGAAATAAAAGCAGATATTGATCATGTGGTTGATATTTCTAGAGGAACAACTATTGAAGAAAATGACGTTAGAATCCACACAGTTGAACATGCTTTGGCTGCCGTAAGTGGATTAAGAATTGATAACATACTAATTGAATTAACAGGCAAAGAGCCCCCAGTAATGGATGGTAGTGCAAAGGATTTTGTAGAATGCTTGATAAAAGCAGGAATTAAATTACAAAATAAAGAACGAAAAGTTCTCGAAATTACTAGAGCAATAAATTATACAAACCCTTATAGAGATATAGACATACATGTGATTCCATCAGATAGGTTTAGGATTACCTTTATGGTTGAATATCCCCTTACAGCTTTAGGAACTCAATATGAGGCAATTTATAATATGGAGGAAGACTTTGCATTTGAGGTTGCACCAGCAAGGACTTTTTGTTTCTTAAGTGAAGTAGAAATGCTTAAAGAAAAAGGACTAATTAAAGGTGGTGCTCTAGACAATGCAGTTGTAATAATTGATAAAGAAATTGATAAGATGGAAATGGAAAGATTAAAAGATTTATTTGGAATAGAGCATAATATAATTCAAGGAGCTAATGGCATCTTGAATGGAAAAGTTCTACGTTTTAAAAATGAGCCAGTTAGACATAAAACTTTGGATCTTATTGGTGACTTGGCATTGTTAGGTGTTCCAATAAAAGGACATGTCACTGCAGCGCGAGCTGGCCATGCAAGTAATGTTGAATTTGTAAAAAAAATTAAAAAAGAATATGCAAAAGAATTAAATAAATTATGGTCGGGGAATGGTAATGAATAGCTTAATAAATCAAAAATTTTTTAATATAAATGATATTATAAAAATATTGCCTCATAGATATCCATTTATCCTTATAGATAGAATAGATATAATAGAGGAAGGTAAATCGCTCGTAGCACTAAAAAATATGACAATAAATGAACCTTTTTTCCAAGGGCACTTTCCAGGGCAGCCAGTTATGCCAGGGGTTCTTTCACTTGAGATTATGGCACAGGCAGGATCTTTTTTAATGTTAAGTCAAATAAAGGATCCTTTATCTATGAATATGTTTTTTTCAACCGTCGAAAGTGCAAAATTTAGGAAACCAATTATTCCTGGAGATCAATTAAAAGTTCATATGGAGTTAGCAAAAAGAAAATTAAATTTCTGTAAGTTTCATGGGGAATGCTATGTTGAGAATACTCTTGTAGCAGAAGCAAAATTTGCAGCAAACCTCGTAAAGAGAGTAAGAGAATAACATTTCAAATTTGATACACAAAACAGCGATTATTGATAGTAAAGCCAATTTAGGAGACAATGTAAGGATTGGTCCCTATTCTATAGTCGAAGGAGATGTTAATATTGGAGACAATACGATTATAGGTAATCACGTTAATATCTTTTCTGATACAAAAATTGGGCCTGATTGTAAAATATTTCACGCATCTTCAATTGGAGAAATTCCACAAGATTTAAAATTTGAGGGTGAAAAAACCCAAACTATTATTGGTAGAGGAACAACAATACGTGAATATGTTACTATTAATAAAGGGACCTCTGCATTGGGAGAAACACGCGTGGGTTCTGGTTGTTTATTGATGGCTTCCACTCATGTTGCACATGATTGTATTTTAGGAGACAATGTGATTATGTCAAACCTTACAACACTAGGTGGACATGTTGAAGTTGAAAATTGGGTTGTGCTTGGTGGAGGTGTTCTTGTTCATCAATTCACTAAAATTGGGGAGCATGCTTTTGTTGGAGGAGGATTCAGAGTTGTTCAAGATATACCACCATTTATTTTAGCCGCAGAAACACCTTTATCATATCAAGGTATAAATGGTACAGGATTAAAAAGAAGAGGATTCTCACCGTCTGATAGAAAAATAATAAAAGAAATTTATAAAGAATATTTTCATCCAAAACGTAATAGAAATGAATCTATTTTAATAATAAAAGAAAAATTCCCAGATTCCTTATTTAAAAATCAGATATTAGATTTTATTGATACATCAGAACGAGGAATAATTTAACTTCAAAACATGAAATTTCTAATGAAGTATTGGATCTTTTTAGTTGTCCTTATTTCATCGGCGTCGTCTAACTTTGACATAGAAAATTGTACTAACTGTGAAAAGAGTGTTTTATTAAACACAGGTTATTGGCTTTCACAAACACCTATTATAAACCCAAACAGTAAAGCTAAAATTCATTTTCAAAATTCTTACCTTATAATGAGCGGATTTAAAGATAATCCATTTTATCCTAAAATTAGTTTTTCTACTCAAATATCAAAAAATTTGATGTTATCCTCTAAAATTTTTAGTCTTCAAGTTGATAATGAAACACCTCAAATTTTAGGAGCAGGACTTCAATATTATTTTGGAATGAAAGAAGATACTTTAAATAATTTATTCATAATTCAAAGAACAGATATAAAAGGATTAGAATATTTTCATTTAAGTTCAATTAATATTGAACTAAAAAAATGGGTGCAGTTGAATAGCTTGCATCTTCGATATGGGGTTGGTTCAATGTTTCTAAAGACTTCAATTTATCCAATTTTAGAAAATGTAAAGCGAAAAACAGAAGAGCAAGTAAATTATTTTGAACTTGATTGCTTATATAAAAATTATTTTATAGACTTTGGTTTAGGCTTAAAACTAAGTAATGAAATAACTTCATTATCGTTAAACATATGTAAGGAACTTTTTTAATGTCAAAGAAATTATCAATACTTGGATCAACTGGATCTATTGGTGTTTCTTCATTAGAAGTAATCTCTCACCTTCGAGATAGTATTGAAGTAGTTTACCTCTCTGCACATAGTAATTCAGACCTTTTAATATCACAAGCTTTAAAGTATAAACCTCAAGCAGTATGTATTTCAAACGAGCTTAAATATAATGAAGTAAAAAGCTATTTAAGTAATACTTCAATTGAGGTTCTTAAAGGAAGAGATGGTTTATTAGAGATATCATCTAGAGAAAATGTTGATATAATGTTAAACGGTTTAGTTGGTTCCGCGGGTATGCAACCCACTCTAAATGCTATAAACTCCGGAGTTAATGTAGCACTTTCAAATAAAGAAAGCTTAGTAATGGCTGGGCAAATTATAAAAAAAGCTTTAGCTAGATCTGAAGCAGAACTTTTTCCAGTAGATAGTGAGCATTCTGCAATTTGGCAATGTTTACAGGGAGAAGAATTACAAGATATAAGAAATATAATTCTGACAGGTAGTGGTGGGCCATTTAGAGAAAGAAACATATCAACTTTTTCTAAAATATCAGTTGAGGATGCTCTTAAACACCCCAATTGGGATATGGGTAAAAAAATATCAATTGACAGTGCAACAATGATGAATAAAGGACTAGAGGTAATAGAGGCATATTGGCTATTTAATTTTGAATTAGAAAATATTAAAATTGTAATTCATCCACAATCAATCATTCACTCAATGATAGAATTAAAAGATGGGGCAATAAAAGCGCAAATGGGTGTTCCAGATATGAAAGTACCTATTCAATATGCATTAACGTATCCGAGGCATTTAGACTCGCCTTGGGAAAGATTGAATTTTTTTGAATGTCAGGATTTGACATTCCAAAAACCAGATTTTGAAAGATTTCCTTGCATTAAATTAGCATTCCAATCTTTACAAAAAAAAGGTACTGCTGGTGCAGCTCTCAACTTAGCAAATGATTATTCTGTAGACTTATTTTTAAAAAATAAAATAAAATTCACTGATATTTTCAAAATTAACAAATCTTGTCTCGATAAACATGATTGGGAGGAAAACCCAGATTTAGAAACTTTAATAGATTTAGAATTGTGGGTAAAAGAGCATGTAAAAGGTTTTTCATAGGTTAGTGATTCCTATGTATTTTTAGTATATAAATTTATTGATATGACAACCTTAATTTCATTTATAATATTACTTGGCATCTTAGTCACAATCCACGAGTTAGGTCACTTTCTTGCTGCACGATCTGTAGGTGTATATGTAGAAAAGTTCTCTATTGGTATGCCACCTCGAATCTTTACCATTACCTCGAAGGATGATGGCTGGTTATTTAGGTTTTTTTTCTATAAAAAAGTAGATGGTTCCTTCAATTGGGTACCTATATTTGAAGCTTTCTTCAATAAAAGAAATAGAATTGGTACTAATACAGAATATGTTGTAGCATTATTACCATTGGGTGGATATGTAAAAATGGCTGGTATGCTTGATGAAAATATGGATGCAACGATAAATGGCAGAGATAATGAGTTTATGTCTAAACCTTTATGGGCAAAAATTTGGATTCTTAGTGCGGGGGTATTAATGAATACACTTCTAGCTATTTTTATCTTTTCTTCTATAGCGTATTTTCAAGGGGTTCCAGAATATAATAAAGATCCAGTTGTCTCCCAACTTCAAGAAAACATGCCTGCAGAACAAGCCGGAATTTTGCCTGGGGATAAGATCATAAAAATAGGTGATTCACATATAAATACCTGGGAAGATATGACAGCAATTATTCACGCCAGGCCACTAGAGAAATTGGAAATTACAACTGATAGAGACGGGCAATTAAAAAACTTTAGTTTAAAAACTTCATTTACTTTAATCCCCCAAAATGGTGTCATTGACACAATTGGGATAATTGGAATTTCACCGGAACTTTTTTATAGAAACATAGACCTCCCTGCATCTATTTTAATAGGAGCAGATAGAACAATATCTAGTTTTGGTCTGATTATTTCCAGTATCGGAATGTTATTTTCAGGCTCTGCATCAGTTCGAGATTTAGGAGGACCGATTATGATTGCTCAGCTAGCAGGACAGACAGCTGAGGCAGGTCTAATACCATATTTTACTTTTATGGCTTTATTGAGTGTGAATTTAGCTTTTTTAAATATTTTACCAATACCGGGGTTAGATGGCGGTCATATTTTTATCCATTTAATTGAAGGAATTATAAGAAAGCCTCTAAAAATCAAAACAAGAATGACAATACAGCAGATTGGGATGGCATTTCTATTGATGTTAATGTTCACAGTTATATTTTCAGATATAACAAGGTTATTTAATTAGATATTTCTTTTAGTTTAAGAATTAAAGATCCAAATTTTAGTTTTATTTTAATCTTCACAGGATATGATTTCACGCCATTTGAAAAATATATATCCATTTTTGCATCATTTTTAAATTTCTTCCCTCCCATTTGAGTTGGCGTAACACGAAAACATTTAAAATTCCCTGCAGGGACAGAAATTTTGATATCCTCTTTAATGTTAACATTTAACGTTTCAACCGCATTCCCTTGCAATATATCTATTGTACTCTTATCAAAATTTTTTATGTTTGAATTTCTAAAAAAATAAAAAAGCGAAAAAGGAGAGTGGGTATTCTCGTTGATAAGAATTTTTTTATCATTTTTTAATGCATAATTATCTTTTTGAAACAAGTAAATATCTTCTTCCTTGTGATACCGTCCCTCTCTGATACTTGACTTAACTTGTAATGGAAGAAGGTTTTTTTTATCCAGCCAAAGATCAATTACATCCCTAATTGGGAAAATTTTATCTGTAAGTCCCTTTGTATTTGCTTTAAACTGAACGTGGTATGTTTCATTATCTCTAATCTTTTCAATTCCAAAAATTTTTAAACTTCCTTCTCCTGCCTTAATATTAGAGAAAAATGCTTCATATTTTAAAACTTCGCCAACGTTTAGTCCTTCATTTAATGGAAAAATAAGTGCCATAGGGAGTAGACCAATAAACATTTTACTCATCTAATTTTTTCCCAGGTATTATTACTTTTATATACCTTAATAGTAGAACCTTTACCTTTAATTATTCCATCTTCAATTATGAGATCAACACTATTAGAGAATTTTTCATAAATGTTTAAGGGTGTAGTCATAGGAGGATTCTTGGTAAGATTAACACTTGTAGTCGTGATAGGATTAGGGTAAAGACTAGTTAGTCTCTCACAGAATGGATGATTTGAAATTCGTATTCCTAAGCTATTATTTGGACCACAAATTAACTTGGAGACAATATCAACTTTTACTGGAATAATTATAGTTGCTCCCTCATTTAGCATATCAACCGCCTTATTTTTTACATAGTCTTTTACATCTAGCCATGGTCTTATATTTTTTTTTGAGTTCACAAGAACACTCATTGGTGCAGTTCGGTTTTTAAGGGCATTAATTTTTTTTATTGATTCATTATTTCTAGCATCACAGCCAAAACCATATAATGTATCTGTTGGATATACAATTATACCACCTTCTTTTAGAATCTCACAGGATTTTTTTACAGCTATTTTATCTTTATGATAGACAGGATTAACCATCCTCTAGGACTTTCTAGTTTTCCATCTTTTATGAAACCAAAAATATTGTTCTGGATATTTTTTGATATAAGTCTCAAGGAGCGCAGTATATTTTTGTGTTATGTTTTTAACATCCTTTTCATTGATATACTGCTCTTCAATTTCAACTGGAACAAATTCAATCTTATATTTTTGGGATGTTAATTGAACGCATGAGGCAAATATAAGCGGAGATTTTGTATTTAGAAAAAATAACGCAGCCCCTTTTGGAGTAGATGCTTGATCATCAAAAAAACGTACAAAAACACCTCTTTTACCGGCATCTTGATCACTTACAAGTCCAAGGATTCCATTTAAATCCAAGACTTTGTACATTTTTTTAAAGGACTCTTTTTTAAAAATATGTTTTGTATTAGATAGTTCTCTTTGTTCAACAAAAAACCTATGTGCTCCTAAGTTTTTTTGCTTGACTGCAACACCTGTAAATAATTTTGAGTAATCACCCAACCATTTTCCCAAGATTTCCCATGCTCCAAAATGCCCAGTGATCATTATAATTCCATTCCCTCTATTAAAAGCATTGTCTAGAAGGTTCCTACCTTCAATTTCAAAACTCACATCTTTCCAAGTATTTGGGAAGCCAATAAAATTGATAAAATTATTACTAAAAAAAATATAGGTTTTTTTTAGAACTGCATTAACTTTTTTTTCAGTCCAAAAGGGGAAAGCTTTTTTAATATTATTTTTTGCAACAGTTTTTCTTATTTTAAAAATATCCAGGAGGATTATACCAAGGTAAGTAGAGAGTTTATATCTTGCCCTATAGGACATATTGGATATGAATTTTTTAATAAGAGTAAGTATAAAATATGTTATTTGATGACTTAGTTTCATTAATTATTTATTTTAAAAGAATAAAGTGTTTCTTTAAATTCGATTTTAGTTTTTCTAAAGGCTATTTTTAGCGAAATTTAATAGTATGAAAAATCCAGCATTTATATTCTTTCTGTTCTGCTCTTTATTATCCTCTGAAGTTATTTATAAAGTTCCAATTGAAGGAACGATTGATTTAGGGCTGCCTCCTTTTATTAAACGTGTAATTTCTCAGGCAGAAGCAGAAAACGCAGAAGCAATTATTTTTGAAATAAACACTTTTGGAGGAAGAGTAGATGCTGCAACACAAATTAAAGACGCTATCCTGAGTTCTAAAATAACTACTATAGCCTATATTAATAGAAGGGCTATTTCGGCTGGCGCACTAATATCATTATCTTGTGAAAAAATATATATGACAGAAGGCGGCCTTATCGGAGCGGCTACTGCAGTCGACATGTCTGGTAAAAAAGGTAGTGAGAAAGTGATTAGTTTTATGCGAGAGGAAATGGCCTCGACTGCGGAAAAAAGAAAACGCAATACTGAAATTGCAAGAGGAATGGTTGACGAAGAGTTGCAGTTTACACATCTAGTAATAAATGGTGATTCAATTTCTGTAAATGATATTGAAGGGAGAAAAGAAGGAAAGTTGATTTCTTTGACAACAGAACAGGCAGTAAAGTATAACATATCTGATGGAAAAGCTGAAACATTTGACGACTTGATTATTAAATTAGATTATTCAAAGTATAAAGTGAAACAAAATATTGAAAATTGGTCAGAAAACTTAGTTCGTTTTTTAACTAATCCTGTAGTTGCTTCGCTATTGACAACATTTGGCTTTTTAGGTATACTTTTTGAACTACAGAGTCCAGGATGGGGTATTCCAGGTTTTGTTGGTCTAGTATGCTTAATATTATCTTTAAGTGCCTCATATATAGCGCAACTAGCAACTATTCCTGATCTGCTTTTAATTATAACTGGCTTTACACTAATAATGCTAGAAGCTTTTGTAATACCAGGTTTTGGTATTGTTGGTATCTCCGGACTAGGTGTTATTATCTATGGTTTATATTTACTTTTAATTCCGGATGTTCCTGTAAGTGAAGAAGTTTTAGGTAGTGCGATGGATGGGTTTACTATTGGTCTTCTGGGAGCTTTAGTTGGAATATATTTATTATTAAAAGTTATGATCAAAACAAAATTTTGGGAGCAATTGACAGCTCCAGGATCTCAAAAAAAGGAAGATGGTTTCACAAATTCATTCGGTTGGGAGACTTTAATTAATGAAGTTGGTAAAACTGATACGGATCTAAACCCATCAGGATGGGTAACTGTGAAAAAAAATCGTGTCTTTGTAGTTAGTGAGGGTGGTTTCATAGATAAGGGGAGGAGTGTTAAAATTTTATCAGTTGATGGAAATAGAATACTAGTAAGAAAATTATAAATAAAAAAAGGAATTAATTATGCCATTTATACAAATGTTTATGCTTGGAGTTATTGTTTTTGCAACACTGACAATTTTTTACTTTGTCCCCGTTGGAATGTGGATTCAAGGTATAGTTTCTCTTGGGATAGGAAGAATTAGAATTGTCGATTTAATTAGAATGAGATTACGGAAAATATCTCCAAGACTGGTAACTGATGGAGTGATAAATCTTCACAAGGCAGGTTTACAAAATATTTCTACGGATATGTTAGAAACACATTATTTAGCAGGTGGGAACGTCCA
>MDTB01108232.1_pt1 | contig 13887 bp, 12 predicted proteins | sample 811161 | NCBI WGS metagenome assembly MDTB01 (sample SAMN05326650, study PRJNA326480) | marine metagenome | isolation source: seawater | place: Mediterranean Sea | collected 2009
TGATTTCTACAAAAGGCCATGAAGAAGTCGATTGAATTAAGTTGTTATCAAGCATAACAATGGTTTATAAAATTTTATGTGTAAAATACAGATATAATTGTTCGATATTAAGTTGAATTTTATAACTATTTAAATAGTCTTAATCTATGGCAACAAACAAAACTGTTTTTTTTCTAATTGGGATATTATTAGTTGTGCTAGGAATGGCGATGCTAGCTCCTTATTTGATACAATTAGTATATAAAGAGAATAATCATGCTTTTTTTGCCGGTGCATTTGTAACCATATTTGTTGGTGTTCTTTTTATATTGGCAAATTTAGATAGTGAACTGAAACTTAACTTGAGACAAACATTTTTATTTTCGACTTTAGCCTGGCTAATGGTTGCTATTTTTGGATGTTTACCTTTCCTTTTATCGCCTAAAGAATTTACTATAAGTGACGCTTTTTTTGAAAGTATGTCGGGAATCACCACTACAGGAGCAACTATTATTACTGATCTGGATAACAGTCCAAAAAGTATTTTAATGTGGAGAGCTATACTTCAATGGCTTGGTGGGATTGGAATAGTTGTCATGGCAATAACAATTTTACCTTTATTAAAAGTTGGAGGTATGCAACTTTTTAAAATGGAGGGTCCCGATAGTACAGAAAAAATTTTACCAAGAACTATCGAAGTAGCTACCATAATTATTTCTACATATCTTATTCTTACTTTTTTTTGTGGAACATTTTACTGGTTATTTGGTATGTCAATTTTTGATAGCGTGGCTCATGCAATGACAACTATAGCAACTGGAGGATTTGCTACACACAACGACTCTATAGGGTTTTTTAAAAGTTCAAATATTGAAATTATTGCAAGTATCTTTATAGTTTTGGGAAGCATTCCATTTATTTCTTATTTAAAATTTGTGCAAGGAAATAAAAGGATTTTTTTTAAAGATGTTCAGATAAGAGGGTTGATTTACTTAATTTTAGTATCTGTATTTATAATGTTTATATATCTGATATTTATAAACTATGAGAGCTCAATTTTCGATAAAATAAGAATTTCTTCTTTTAATGTTATTTCAATTCTATCAGGTACGGGCTATGTAACGGATGATTTTGGGCTTTGGGGAAACTTTTCGCTTATTTTCTTTTTATTCTTAATGTTTATAGGTGGATGTGCTGGATCTACTGCTTGTGGAATAAAAATTTTTAGATTGCAAATGTTATTTATTTTTTTAAAAAATCAAATAAAAAAATTAATATTTCCTAATAGTATAATTATATCAAAATACAATAATCAAAAAATATCTGATAATTTCATCAATTCAATTATTGTATTTATTTTTTCTTTTTTGTTTATTTTTTTAATAATTGCAATGTTATTATCTATTTCTGGGCTTGATTTTCTTACAGCTATATCAGGTGCAGCCAGTGCAATATCTAACGTAGGACCAGGTTTAGGTGATATGATCGGTCCAAATGGAAACTATAAAGCTATACCTGATTTATCAAAATGGATACTGTCATTTGGTATGTTGTTGGGTAGATTAGAATTATTTGCTGTTTTAGTTTTATTTTTTCCTTCATTTTGGAGAAGTTAATAAAATAAATTATGAAAATATACAAAAAGCAAACTTTGTCTGAAACTTTTTCTGTTTATTTTGACAGAAGAATGATCAGAATTTTATTACTTGGAGCTATAAGTGGATTTCCATGGGTACTAATAGGTAGTAGTTTAAGTCTATGGCTCAAAGAAGATGGATTAAGTCGAAGCACAATTGGTTGGGCAGGATTAATTTTTGCAGTTTACGCCTTTAATTATTTGTGGGCACCTTTAATTGATAGAATTAGAATTCCTTTATTGACAGATAAAATTGGTCATAGACGAGGATGGATTGTTTCAATGCAAACTATAATTCTATTAAGTTTAGCTGGTTGGAGCTTAATAAATCCAACCGCAAATTTAACTTTGGTAATTAGCATTGGTTTGATCATCGCTATTGCGTCTGCTACTCAAGATATAACTGTTGATGCTCTTAGGATAGAACAAATTGGGGAAAAAGAGGGAAAGTCGATGCAAGCTGGTGCAGCTATGGCGGTTGTTGGTTGGTGGACAGGCTACAAATTAGGTGGTGTAATAGCTTTAAATTCAGCTGAATTTTTTCAAAATATTGGATTTGAAAATTATTGGCAAGTTACCTTTCTTGTTTTAGGAGTGGTAATTATAGTCTGTAATATTGGTTTGATGTTTATTAATGAACCTCAGCCTACAGATAGAAAAAAATCACAAAGAAAAACCGATAAAATGATTGAGAAAAAATATTTTTCAGCATCAAATATTTTTACAAAAATTTTTTCTTGGATTTCAGGGACCATTGCTGGCCCCATACTAAGCTTTTTTAGAAAAAATGGTTTTAAAGTTGCGATTGCGATACTGGCTTTTATTTTCCTTTTTAAAATTGGAGAAGCTTTTCTTGGAAGAATGTCAGTTATTTTCTATAAAGAGATTGGTTTTACTAAATCAGATATAGCTTTGTATTCTAAAGGTTTAGGATGGGTTACAACAGTAATTTTTACTTTATTAGGAGGTTTGTTCGCTATTCGCTCAGGTGTAATTAAAGCAATGTTTGTATCTGGTATCTTGATGGCTTTAACAAATTTACTGTTTACGTTATTAGCTTGGTCTGGAAAATCAGAATTACTTTTTGCGATAGCAGTAATATTCGATGATATGGCAGCAGCTTTTGCGACTGTCGCTTTTGTTGCTTTTATTTCAATGTTAGTAGATCGTACTTATACAGCTACTCAATATGCCTTGCTTGCCTCAATCGGAACCGCCGGACGAACAACTCTAGCTGCCTCCTCTGGTGCATTAGTAGATTGGTTGAATGGAGACTGGGGGCTATTTTTCATAATTACTGCAATAATGGTTATCCCCTCATTAATATTTTTATATACAATTAGAAAAAAGTTAAAACTTAATGACTAAATATCAGACAAGTACTTACTCAATAATAAATTTACATAAAAAGGCTTCTATAAAATCAGAAATTGTAACTCAGATGATATATGGAGAAAGTTTTTCTATCACCAAAAAAACTAAGAGATGGTTTAAAATTAAAATTAAAGAAGACAATTACCAAGGTTATATCCAAAAAAAAACATTTAGATCATATTTAAAACCAACGCATAAAATTAATAAGCTAAAAGCAAAGATATATTTGTTTCCAAATAAGAAAAAGGTAAATGAGCTTACCTATGGTTCAAAAATTAAGGTGATTGATAAAAAATCAAGATATCTAAGATTTGATAAAGGCTGGGTAAATCAAAGTGAGACTAAGCCAATACGATTTAAGGAAAAAAACTTCTTTAAGAAAATAAGTATGTTTAAGGATATAAAATATAAATGGGGTGGAAAATCTTTTAAAGGTATAGATTGCTCAGCTTTAATTCAGGTTTTTTTAAATTTTAATAATAAGTACTGCCCTAGAGACACAAAAGATCAAGTTAAATATTTTAAAAAAAATATTAATCTTAAGAATATTAAAAAAAATGACATCATTTTTTGGAAAGGGCATGTGGCTGTTGTCTTGTCAAAAAAAAAACTAATACATGCTTATGGTCCAGCAAAAAAAACTGTTATAATGGATATAGAAAAAACAATTAAAAAAATTCAAAAAACTGCAAATTTAAAAATTATTGGAATAAAAAGGGTATAAGGTGGAGGTGGTTTTAGTCTCCCTCCGCCACCTCAAATGTATATTAGTTGATTCGACACAAATAAATTAACTCTTTTTAATTGCATGTTGATAAGTAAAATAAGTTTATGCGTAAAAAAAATTATTTTTTAAAACTAGCTATTAGAAATCGTTGGCTATACAAACCATATCTTTATTATAATATTTATATAAGAAATTTTAAATATTTTATCAAAAAATCCTGCTCTCAAGTAAATGAAGACACAATAGTCAAAAAATATTTCAAAAATAAAAAAGGATTTTACATAGATATTGGGTGTGGTCATCCATACAAAGATAATAATACAGCACTACTTCAGAGAAGCGGGTGGACTGGAATTAATATTGATCTATCTAAAATTAATATTGATTTATTTAATCTGGTTAGGCCGAATGATCAAAACTTATGTGAAATAATATCTAAAAAAAGAGAGAAGATAAAATACTATATTCCAAATAACGACCCTCTTTCTGTTGAAACAACTGCTGACAAAAAATATTTAAGTTTTTTAAAAAGAATACACAAAAATAACTATAAAACTAAAACAGGATTTGCCCTTACTTGGAAAGATTTAATTAAGAAATATAAACTAAAAATTGGAAAAGTTGACTTTGTAACTATTGATATTGAGGGGAAAGATCTAGAAGTTTTAAAGCTAATTAAAATATCAAAAATGAAACCAACCATCATAATGATAGAAGCTCCTTTCTTTCTTAAGAAAATGAGAAATGAAATAAAAAATTATCTTACAAAAAATAAATATAAGGTTATAAATTCTAATAAATTAAATCTGTTGTTCTTGAGACGTAAATTATCATGAGTCAATCCAATCTTTAAATTTACTCTGATTTTTAGAAATATAATTAGGCATCAGTTTTAAACTCGTCCTTTTAAGAGTTTTTGTTCCAATCCACTTATGGTCTTGCATATCTTTATCTGCCGAATGATCATATAAAATTTTTTTTTCTTTAACTGCTTTGCTAATATCATCTAGTTTCAATCCACTTCCTTTGAAATCAACGTGATGTGCGAAAGTATTTAATTTTGAAAAAATATCTTTAGATGATTTTATTTGAGTAAAATGCCATCCACCATTTTCCACTAAATTTACATTAATATATTTATTTTTACTTAAATACGTATCCAGTCTCCAAAAGGGATATTTTTTGTTTTTCGTGTCTCTCAACCACTGGGGTGAAATAAATGATTTCTTTCTACAAGCTTTTGAGCCTATCCAGTCAAAGTTTTCATATAAAAGATTAAATTTATAATAAAACATTTTTTGTTTAAAAAAGATTAAATCATTTTTTTTTTTTTCTAAATCTATATTTTCCAAAATTGGAATTTCGTCTATATCAGATATCAGGATTAGGTCATTATTTATTGCTGAAGTTAAGCCTTCATTTATCATGTTTCTTTGATAATGCTCTAGTATTATCGAATTTCTTATTTTTTTTGAATTTTGAATATCTTCACTGTCATCTTTGCTAACTATATTCAATTCATCGGGAGTGTTGTTAATGAATATATAATCTATTTTACTCGCATAATTTTTAAAATTTTTTATATTAAAATTTTGCTTTTTCTCATCTCCATTATGTTTATAATTCGCCTCAACAATTACAAACTTATCTACAAATTTTGATAACGTATTTAAACGTATATCTAGGAGCATATCTTCATCAGAGTAAATAAAACAATCAAAAATTTTCATTTTGTCAATTTAAGTAACTCATTAAAAAAAGCAATTTTAAAAATATAAAAAAAATGATACAATTTAAATAAGTAGTATTACAACTGATCCTTAATTTGAAGAAAACAGTTATTTTGAGCTTATAAACTAATGATTAAAAATTATTTATTAAATATTTTAAAAAAATTTATAATATTTTTAAACAATAAATTAAAAATAAAACCTCAACCATTATCTCCCGCAGAGTTATATTTTGAAGACGTGGCTAAAAATAGCTACGAGAATTTTAAAAGTTACTTTAAAAACTCATATATTTTTTCAGATGATAACTCTATTAGAAGTTTTGCAATAAATGAAGCAGTAAAACAATTCGATAAAGAAAGTTTATTTCTAGAATTTGGTGTATTTAAAGGAGACTCTATTAACCTTTTCGCAAAAAGTTTAGAAAAAATTAATGCTCAAATATATGGTTTTGACTCATTTGAAGGATTGAAAAATGAATGGATGACTGAAGAATTTAACCCACCTGGAACTTTTGATTTAAAAGGTAAAAAGCCTAAAGTAAAAAGTAATGTTAAGTTAATTGATGGGTGGGTAGAGGAAACAATTGAAAATTTTTTTTCGGAAAATGCAAAAAAAATAGCGTTTGTACATTTTGATTTAGATACGTATGAGTCCACTTCTTTTGTCTTAAAATCAATAAAAAAAAATTTACAATCAGGAACAATAATCTTATTTGATGAATTTTACGGTTTTCCTAATTGGGAGAAATACGAATATAAAGCCTTTATAGAAGAAATAGAAAAAGAAAAATTCAAATATATCGCATTTGGAACAAGACAAGCTTGTATTAAGATAATTTAAATATGATTGGTGCACAAACAATTGGTAATGCTACTGTAGTGGCTTATGATAAGATACCTATTTTATCTACTGACCCCTGGTTAGGTTCAGATCACTACGCTTATTTTGGAAGTTGGTATTTGCCATATGAAATTCCGAAAGAAATTCATCAAGATATTTTATCCTCTAAATATATTTTTTTTTCACATGGTCATCCTGATCATTTAAACCCTGACTCAGTTCACAAATTTAAAAATAATATAATTATTTTAGGTGATCATGTTGGAAAGAGAATGTTTAATGATCTTAAGTCTCAAGGTTTTAATGTTAGGATTTTAGAAGAAAGAGTATGGACCAAACTGTCAAAAAATATTTCGGTTATGAGTGTTAGCACTAAAATTCAAGATACAATTTTATTAATAAAAATAAATGATGATATTTTCATTAATTTGAATGATGCAGGTCCTATGTGCAGTAGATTTATTAGAAAAGTAATAAAAAATTATAAGCGTAAATTTCTTCTCTCTATTAGTGGTTGGGGAGATGCTGATATGATAAATTTTTATGATAAAGAAAATAACTTTATAGAACCTCTTGCAGCGAATAAACATCCTGTGGGTGACTATTTGTCGTTAATTGCTAAGTTATTTTCTGCAAACTATGTTGTTCCTTTTAGTTCTTTTCATGAATACCAAAGAGAGGATTCGGTATGGGCAAACAAATATGTAACCCCGATGAAAGAGTATAAAAATGGTATTCATAAAGACATTACCTTCGTTGAGCCTTTTGCATTTATTAACAGTGAGAAAGACGGGGATATTAAAAGCTTGCCCCTAAAAAAGAATAAATTAGCTATAAAAAAATCTATTGATTTCAATGACAATTGGTCTGATCCTTTAGAAATTGAGGATAAAAAAATTATAAAAGATTACTTCGATAAGTTTGAAGAGCTTCAAGATAAAGTTGGATTCATAAATTTTACTGTAGGCAAAAAAGATTTTAATTTAAAAATGAAGGGTCCAATTGATAGAGGTATTTCTTTTGAGTTGCCAAGAAATAGTCTAGTTGAAGCTTGCAAATACAGTATTTTTGATGATTTGCTTATTGGAAATTTTATGAAAACTCAACTTCACAATCTTAGTAGTCTTTACGATCCAGTTATAAATTTTAATAATATAGTTCCTAAATATGGAGACAATGGATTGGCTTATACTAAAGAGGAATTAATCAAATATGAAAAAGAATATGCTAAAAGAATGGGTATAGAATATTTTTACGACTTATTTGCCAATCAATCTAAAAACTACTTTAAATTTTTTTTTAAAAACTATAAGAACTCAAAATATTATACTAAGTTTAGAAAATATTATTATTATCTTTTTAGATGATCGTGGCGGAGAGAAAGGGATTCGAACCCTTGAAACAGTTGCCCGTTTACACGCTTTCCAAGCGTGCGCCTTCAACCACTCGGCCACCTCTCCAATTATAAATTTCTAAAATCACTGCTTTTATCTAAGTAAGATCTACGAAATTTTTTATACCAAGTAATTGTATCTTTTAAACCTTTGTCAAAACTTGTTTTAGGTTTCCAACCCCTCGAGGTTATAAATTTATTGTTAGCTTGCATTTTCCAAATCTCATTTGGCCTATACTTTAAAGAACCAATTTTTAATTTTGATTGGGAGCCAGTAAAACTATGTATTTTTTTTACTAAATTTTTTATTGATATAGGTTGATTGCTTCCTATATTTATAGGTTCAAAGCTATTCTTCACCTTTTTATTTAAATATAGAATTCCATCAATTATGTTGTCTATGTAATTAAACTCTCGTGTTTGTTTTCCTCCAGTAGTTTTAATTTCTCTATCGAGAAGGCATTTAATTATTATTTCCGGAATTATAGCTTTTTCACTTTGAAATGGTCCAAATGTATTAAATGGTCTGACACATAATAAATCTAATTTACTACTTTTTGCTTTTAGTATTGAGAATAATTCACTTCCAAATTTAGTTACAGCGTATGGTGACATTGGATTTGGTTTTTCTTTAATATCAAAGGGTAACTTCCTTTGAAGGCCGTAAATTTCTGAAGTACCCATATGGATAACTTTTTTTATTTTGGGACCATGATTTAAAAGATTAATCGTTGAAACAAGGTTTGAGTTTACATTTTCAAGAACATGTTTAAAGCTATCTCCTACGTGATTGTATGCTGCCAGATGAAAAGCTACATCAAAGTTCATTTTTTTCATTTCACCAACTGAGTCGGTGTTTCTTAAATCTGCTTCGATAATATCTACTTTATCCCATATTTTAACGAGTCTAGGACAGTCAATAATGCTATTATATTTTACGATTACAGATACTTTAGCTCCTTCAGTTAATAATCTATTAGTTAAGTGAGAGCCTATAAAGCCTGCTCCTCCAGTAATTAAAATTTTTTTGTTTTTTATCATTTTACAATGTAAAATATTTTTTATAATTTAATTTCGCATATTTCAATTCATCTTGAGAATTAATTGTAATCTGTAGTTTATTAAACTTATATATATTAACTTGTTTTATCCTAATCAAATATTTAATAGCTTCGATTATACCTTTGCCATTTTTTAAATTCATAATACGTTTATTCACTTTATTAAAAAAATTTGGATTTATTACTGAATAACCAATAAAGTGATTAAGTATAGGTTTTTCCTTAAAATCAACAACTTTTCCTTTTTGATCCCAATTAATCAGGCCAAAAGGGTTTTGAATGGGCGCTGCAACTATAGTCATTAAACATTTTGAACTTTCGTGTTTTTTTATTAAATCTTTAAAATTGATTTTTGCTAGTGTGTCTCCATAGCTTATAATCGTGTTATCTGTAATATTTTCTTTTACTAGAAAAATTCTTTTAAGTATTCCTGCATGTAATCCTGCATCATGATAAATACTATTTATAGTTTTTTTTAACAAAAATTTCTTAAGTTGTCTGGATTTATACCCTAAACAAAAAATAAAATTTTGTACACCTTGAGTTTTATAATACCTAATCTTATGTTCTATAATTGGTTTATTTTTTATCTTGATAAGGGGTTTAGGTATAGTGTCCGTGATTTTACCCATTCTTTTACCCCTGCCTCCGCAGAGGATGATCATTTTATTCTTAAGTTTTTTAGATTTCATGTAATTATGTCGATAAAATTTTTTTTAATTCGCTAATAAAGCTCATTTTAGTTGGAAGTTTATTATTTTTAATTTTACCTGCAATATCATCATAATTATCATTTATATAGTTAATTGTTTCCTCAAAAGACTTTAAATTTCTTTCACAAACAAAAACTCCCTCTCTATCCCTTTTTACGTGTTCAATATCTTTGAATACAATTACAGGCCTACATCTTGCAAGTGACTCGTCTAAGACTTGCGGGTGTGCTTCTGTAAATGATGGTAAAACAAAAATACTATGATCGTCATAAATATCGATAATTTCATCATTATTATTTTCAAAATTCATTAAATTTACATTATTATATATTTCGTCTAATTTTACCTCTTTTTCAGAAGTAACAATAGTTAACAAATATTTTGTGTCCTTTAAAATGTTCAAAAGTGAAAATATACCTTTTTCAACTCTCATTCTCCCTACATATAAAAGCTTGTTTTTATTTTGTGCAATAGTTTTTATTTCTTTAAACCATTTCTCATTAAGCTGTGAGGGATTAACGATTGTTCCATTTTTTTTTCTTAATAAATGTTTTCTACATGCGATTAGATTAGCTTTAAAAACCCCAACTTGAAAAATAAAGCTATATATGTAGGGTCCAAAAAATCCCAATATAGCTTTATATTCTCTAAAACCATCGCTACGTAAATAAATGTAATGCTTCTTTAAAAATATTTTTAAGAAAACGCTGGCAAGGAGAGTGTAAGGCGATAATGAAATAATTAAATATTTTGATCTATCATTTTTAAGGCTTTTAAAAATCTCTATTAGATAAGTGACAATATTTTTAGAAATTTTAATTTCATCAATATTTATTTTTTTTGATCTTTGTTTTTGCGAGTGCCTTGCAATGATTGTTATTTTAGAAAATTTATTTAATTCCTCAGGTATTGATTTAAGATCAATATTATCACAGTAAAATCTATTATCTTTATCTAGATTTATGCTCTCATTTGTAATTATATAAAGTCTATCCTGCATGATAGATTAATTTTTTTAGTCCTTTCTCTAAAGAAATTTTTGATTTCCAATTGATATATTTTTTAATTTTGCTTGTTGAGGATTTGCTAAAGATTACTTCTTTTTTTGATATTTTTTTTGCACCAAAAATAGGTTGACCATATTCAATATTTTTTTTAATCATTTTAACAAGTCTTTTAATAGTAATAGATTTTCCAGAACCAACATTAAAGATATTTCCAAAAAGTGTTTTTTTTCTGCTTTTTAAAAATAAAATTATTGCTCGTATTACGTCGTTGATATGGCAAAAATCCCTAGTTTGATAGCCCTTGGTTAATTTAAATTTTTTATTTTTCAAACAGCTCTCTATTATAAATGGTATAATCTTGTTTTTATCGTCATTAGGACCATACACCTGAAATAATCTCAGAATAATTATTGGAAAAGGATTTTTTTTGTAAATTTTTAGTAAATTTTTTGTAGTTTCAAGTTTTTTTTTGCCATATATAGAAACAGGTTTACAATTCAAATTTTCAGAAAGATACAATTTATTTAAATTTCCATATTCCGCACTGCTACCAACATAAATAAATTTTTCAATTTTTTTTTCACTCATTATTTTAACAAATTCATTTATTAAATAAGTAGAGGCCATAGATGGGCTTCTTAAATCAACTACATAATTATATTCGCGTTTAAATATTTCTTTAAAATTTTTTTTTTTGTTTATGTCAAGATTGATATACTTTACTTTTTTTATAAATCTTTTTTTAATAACTTTTTTTCTTGAGATACAATAACTACTCCAACCTAGATCTGTGGCTTTTTTTAATAAATGATGACCTATAAAACCTGTGCCTCCAATTACTAAAATGGTTTTTTTTGTTTTTTTTTTCACTTAAGATTCTTTATTAATTTTTAAAACACCAATAAATGCTTCTTGCGGAATTTCAACTTTTCCAAACTGTTTAGATCTTGCTTTACCTCTCTTTTGTTTTTTTAATAACTTTTTCTTCCTGTCTGTTGCCCCTCCACCATGTATTTTTGTTAAAACATCCTTAGAAAATCCTTTAATCGACTCTCTAGCTACAATTTTTCCACCGATAGCGGCTTGTATCGGTATCATGAAATTATGTCTCGGAATTAAATCTTTTAACTTTTCACAGACTTGCCTACCAGTTGACTGGGCAAAATCTTTATGAATAATCATTGCTAGAGCATCAACAGGTTCTGCGTTTACTAATATACCCAATTTTACCAAATCACCTTCTTTGTGTCCTGTTATCTCATAATCAAAGCTAGCATAACCACTTGAAACAGATTTTAATCTATCATTGAAATCAAATACAATTTCATTAAGAGGTAAATCATAAGAAAGTACTGCTCGATTCCCTGAATACGTTAAATTTGTTTGAATACCTCTTTTATCTTGGCAAATTTTTATAATTGACCCCAGATACTCATCTGGAGTTATAACTGTAGCCTTAATCCAAGGTTCCTCTATTTTTATAATTTGAGTAGGATCTGGCATGCTAGAAGGGTTTTGCAGATTCATTATTCCTCCTTTGACTTGATGAACTTTATAGATTACCCCGGGAGTTGTTGTAATTAAATTTACATCAAACTCTCGTTCTAATCTTTCTGTAATAATTTCTAAATGTAATAATCCAAGAAAGCCACATCTAAACCCTAGTCCAAGGGCACTGGAAGACTCCGCTTCATAAGAAAAGCTAGAGTCATTGAGTTTTAATTTTCCTAATCCATCCTTTAACTTTTGATACTCCGAGCTATCTACAGGGAACAGGCCACAAAAAACAACTGGTTTGCTTGGTTTAAATCCAGGTAATGGTGTTTCGATAGGATTTGACGAGTCACAAATTGTATCTCCAACTTTTGTTTCGGATAGCGATTTAATTCCAGTTATTATAAAACCAATTTCTCCTGAATTTAGCTCCTCTACATCAGTAGGTTTTGGGGTAAATATACCAACTTTTTCAATAATGTGCTCCTGGCCATTTGACATTAATTTAATTTTCATATTCTTTTTAATTTTTCCATTTATTACTCTTACTAAAATAACAACACCAAGATAGCTGTCATACCAGCTATCGACTAATAGGGACTTGAGTTTTTCTTTCTGCTCTCCTTTTGGAGATGGTAAGTTTTTAACAATTGCTTCTAAAATATCTTCAACTCCTTCACCAGTCTTTCCAGAACATTTTATTGCATTTGAAGTATCAATGCCCACAACATCTTCAATTTCTTTTTTCGTTTTATCAATATCTGATGCTGGTAAATCTATTTTATTTAAAACTGGTATAACTTCATGATTTATTTCCAAGGCTTGATAAACATTTGCCAATGTCTGTGCTTCCACTCCTTGGGTACTATCAACTATTAATAATGAACCTTCACAAGCAGATAGAGATCGACTTACTTCGTAACCAAAGTCAACATGGCCTGGTGTGTCTATAATATTTAAAATATATTCTATTCCATCTTTGGCTGTATAATTAAGTTTTACTGTTTGTGCTTTAATGGTAATTCCTCTTTCTCTCTCAATTTCCATGGAATCTAAAACCTGAGTTTTCATTTCTCTGTCTGTCAATCCTCCACATTTCTGAATAATTCTATCTGCAATGGTAGATTTACCATGGTCAATATGCGCAATTATTGAAAAATTACGAATTCTATTTATGTTTGACATCAGGACCTAATTGTTGCCCCAGTTTTTTCTTTAACGATTTCAATTATTTTTTTACTTACTTGATCTAAATCTTTTTCACTTAAAGTTTTATCTAAAGCTTGAAGAGTTACGTTTATAGCTACTGATTTTTTTTCTTTAGGGATATTTTCTCCTTCAAAAATATCAAAAGCAACTACTCTTTGAATAATATCTTGATCTACTTCTTTAATTAATTTCTCAAGCAAGCCAACTTTAAAATCCTTATCAATTACAAATGCAAAATCCCTTTCTGATTTTTGAAAATCTGAAGTTGTATAATTGATTTTTGTTTGTCTAGCTTTTTTATTACGATTAGGTATATTTTTTAGGAAAATTTCAAACCCAAAAACATTTTTATCTTTAAAATCCATTTTTTTTAATATTGCTGGATGTAATTCTCCAAAATATGCTAGGTGGGGGCCCTTGTCTGATTTTAGATTAATAGATCCAGATCGTCCTGGATGATAACTGCTTTTTGTATAATCACTTATGAAAAGATGATTTTCATCTATACCTAATTCTACTAATGTTCTTAGTGCATCACTTTTAACATCAAAGACATCGATATTTCTTGCTTTATCAGACCAGCTTTTTCTATTGACTTGGCCGGATTTGATTCCTCCAACAACTATTTGTTGTTCACCAGGAGCTTTTCCAAAAAAAGTTGGTCCTATTTCAAAAAAAGATAAATCACCATATCCTCTGTCTTGGTTTTTTTTCAAATGAA
>MDTB01153611.1_pt1 | contig 13887 bp, 11 predicted proteins | sample 811161 | NCBI WGS metagenome assembly MDTB01 (sample SAMN05326650, study PRJNA326480) | marine metagenome | isolation source: seawater | place: Mediterranean Sea | collected 2009
GCAGTATCTTCGGTCCTGCAATAGGGAAGGTTGCTTGGGATATATGTCTTGAGATCTCGCGAATATCTCAGGGCGTAAGGTGTCGTGTTGTCAATACGCACCCCTGGTTCTTCTCCTTTGCCAAATGAAAGATCTGACACTCTTAAGGTCAGAAAACTGTCGGCAAGTAAGAAATAAGGGAGCAGTGAGAGGATTAGGATTTTTAATTTCATAGCGATTTCAGGAGTTTAAAGTTAAGTAAGCAAACGAATGGAAGTAATTTCAATGGTTTTGTTTCCACAAAGAGTTTTTCCACCTCCGTGGTAATTCCATGGTTTGTTGGTTTTCTTTAGTAATAAATAAGTCGGTTCACCCGCTTTTTCCCCCCTTTGTAAAAACTCGGGGATACTGACAAAGCGACAATGATAACTGGTACTATATCTATGAACTTTCAAGCTTCGACTCATAAACCTCCCAGGCTCTCGTGGATGAGGGACTCGTGTTGTTGGGCAGAGCCACACTTTATAATCTCCTGTTACACCATCGAGGTAAGCCCATGGCGTGTGCTTTATTTCGGTGCTATTCTGATCGGATGTCTCCAATTTTAGTGCCGCTGATTCAATGTCATAGGCCAATCGGGTAGCTGCCTCTGTAAGGATGAACTTTTTTGGGTTGATTGAGCAAGATCCAGGGCCAAGCAGTGAGAGGAGGAGGAGATTTTTTAACAAAATCATCGGATTAATATGATCGGGATAATGATATTTTTTTAAGTTTGTTTTGATTCTTCCATGAGTTTTTCCATCATTTGTTGAACTTCCGGGATAAGTTTAATCACAGTAGAGACCTGATTTTTGTCACTCAGGTTTCTTGAGTTGTCCCGATAGGTCTGACTTGCAGAGAATTCGGTGGCGTTTAATGTGGCGCTAGCGGTTCCGTAAGGGTAACCGTTTCGTACATCAAGTAACAGTGCGTTGGCGAAACCGGCTGTTTCTATTTCGCGTGATGGAACGAAATATCCGCCTATAATCGTCCAGTTTGCAACTGAAGAAGCAAGTTTAGTTGTTTTTGTCTCGGAGAAAACTTCGTATACGAGTACATGATCCAAGTGTTGCCTGGCCGCACCTAGGCGGACTTTACGGAATATATCCGAAGGGTTACCCTTCGATTTGCTATTGGTTTTTCGGGGAGTGTAGACCATTTCCGCAATCATGGGACTCACCGGAATGAAATCACCAAATGTTGCCCCCATCGTCCTTCTTAATTCTTCCCATGCTTCGATTTCTTCCACAGATAAGTTGGTTATTCTGCCATTGAAAAGTTTTACTAAACCGATCCTAGATGGAAACTGTATGGAGGGTTCAATGCTTGCTATTGCCTTAACTTCTTCGTTTAGATCGCTTGCGTTGGTTTCAGTCGCGTCGTAGTTCGTATAGTTCGACAAGTATTTTTTGCCGGATGTCATCTGTACCGAATGTGACTGGCAACCAATGGAAGCAAGTGATAAAACTAGTAATAGTCCGATTTGTGTAGCTTTGTTTTTCATTTTTTGAATAGGTTAACTTTATAAAATATAAAACCTAATTAACATTTATTATGCCAGCTTGATTAGGTTATTGTAAGTAACTGACATTCAGCGTTTTGCGATATTAGTGTTGGTTTTAATTTTTTTTCGCTATTTCATTAAATGTTATTATATGTTACATAATTTGTAATATGAAAAAGTCGAAATTGAGTTTCTTATTGGAAAGTATACACACACTTGCTTTCGTCAATCCCTTCGCTGATCAAAGGGATGAGGTTGAAGGGATGATTCTCAGTCAGATGGGTTGCTTAGCAAAGCCTATTGAAAGGAACCCAAAGTTCACGAAGGAGTTTAATCAGGTTCTTCATTGGGTTGAAGAGGGAGAACAGGCTTTACAAGGGGGAATGGCTAAGGAATTTGACTCTACTTTACAGGCTGAACAGATGGCATCATTGGCATATTTTTCTCTCTATCACCAACTCGTGGATGATTTGGATGCTTTAATCGACTGCGCTGAATCAGATTCGATTTCCAATCGAAAACTATTTAAAAAAATTGAGGCAGGTATTAAGCAAAGAAGGCCTTTGGTTTTGGGGGCAAGAAGTGCTATGTGGGAGAAGCCTGAGCATCTTTTTGCCTGCTTTTATCAATTACGACGGGCATTTCTCTGCTTGTTTAATGAAATTGTGGGATGGACCGAGCCGATGCGTGCACTTCGTGCCCGTGTGTGGGAAAGCGTATTCACCAAGGATATGCTTAGTTACCAACAGTGGATGCATGAATCCGTTGGCCGGTTTCCGACTTTAATTCTTGGCCCAACCGGTTCGGGTAAAGAAATTGTGGCTAGGGCAATCGGTTTGTCTAGGTTTATTCCTTATGACTCCCAAAGCGGGCAATTTGCATCCAATCCTACCAAAAGTTTTTGTCCGGTTAATCTGTCAGCTTTAACGGAGACCTTAATTGAATCCGAGCTATTTGGTCATCGCAAGGGAGCTTTTACGGGTGCAATGCGTGACCACGCCGGTATTTTTAAAACAGCAGGTCCGTATGGCACCGTCTTTCTCGATGAAATTGGCGAAGTCCCGGAATCTATTCAGGTAAAGTTGCTTAGAATATTACAGTCGGGTGAATTTCAATCAATCGGCGGAGATGCTCGTTCGTTCTTTGAGGGAAAGATCATAGCAGCGACTCATCGTGACTTAGGTCAGGAGGTTAGCCAGGGACGGATGCGGGAAGATTTTTTTTACCGCCTCTGTGGTGATCAGGTAAATACAATAGCCCTAAAAGAGATTCTTTCTGCAAATCCGAAAGAGATTGAGAATTCAATCCACTATATTTGCTCGAAGCTTTTTGGAAAGGAGGGTGCTAAAGAGCTCAGTTTCAGGGTTGTCGATAGGTTGAAGTCGGTGGTCCCTAAAAATTATCCATGGCCGGGAAACTTCAGGGAGTTGGAGCAGGCGGTGCGCAATATTATTGTGCATGATGAATTTGTCCCTTTGGGGAATGATAGGGAAAACGGGATTGATATTGGTAAAATATTTATGGACACGGAGGTCACTTTATCTGAGTGGAGTCAAATATACGCAAGGAAAGCCTATGGAAATGCGGGAAGTTACAGAGAGGCCGCCCGCCGTTTGGACGCCGATCAGCGGACAGTAAAGAAGCTGGTTATGAGGGAGAGTCGTTCGCTTCCAAGTTAGTTGATTCGCTTCAAGAATTTTGTTTTACATCTCAATCCCTCTTGTAACAGAATAAATTATTTGGTTGTTTGAGAGAGTGAACAAAAAAATCACATTGGGTTCATTCTGGGCGGTGACATTAGTCATATCTTTTTATTGGGGCTTGGTGACCCGGGATCCCTTTGATTCGATCCAACGCAAGGTGATTGAAGATAGTTTCAGAAGAGAGATGGATAGCAAAGATTTGGATCAGTTGATGGCAGAAATGGGAAGGCAAAAAACGCATGAGGAAGAGACTGGCAATTTCGACCTAATCAGGGGAGAGATCGAGGCACAGGCAATCGAATTGAATTTTCAGCATTTAGATTTGGACCAAGTGGGACAGGATGCATTGACTGGTGATCGAATTCGGGAGGTGCTGTCACCAGCCCTCGTAAGCTCTGATCTAGTTGGGCGAAATGCTGTGATTGCAAATATGCTAGCACGTCTAACAGCTGAGAATGCAGGCGATGCGCTTAAGGTTTTTGAAAGCACTCCCTCTTCTTACCATACCGATAACAATTATCGTCTTTTTCTTCATGCCTGGGCTAAAGTGGATGGAGCCAGTGCCCTGAATTACATAATGAATAATCCTGATGCTCATCGGGTTGAAGGTGGACATGTCTGGGCAATGTCTGGATGGACTGCATCCAATCCACGGGCTGCCTATGATTTTGTTATGGGGAGGGATGAGGTGGATTATGGCCTTTATCACGGTTTGGTTCGGGGGTGGGGGAGAATTGACCTGAATGGGGCGGAGAAATTTGTTTCCTCACTCGAGAGCAAGAAACTTAAAAGTAGGTTGGCTACCGTGGTTAGCGAGACTTACATTGAGAAACATGGAATTCAGGGAGCGATGGATTGGGCTTCTTCCAGGAAGAGGAATGATGATAAAGGTTTTTCAGAGGCTGCATTCAAGTCGGTAGTAGGGCGGGCAATTCCTCAGAGTTCTAATTATGTGGCTGAGTGGATAAGCCGAAATCCAGATAATAAGTTTATTGAACCTTGGATGTTTGAGAGAACGGCAGGAAAACTGGCTCAACGAGACCCAGGCTTAGCAGCCAGTTGGTTAGAGTCGCATCTTGGCAATAAGAAACTTAATGGTCAAGTTGTGGGAGAGGTGGCATCCCGATGGGTTAAGTCAGACCCAAAGGCGGCAGCCTCCTGGGTCGATAGCTTGGAAGGTACTCGAGTTTATGACAAAGAGTTAGCCAAAAAATTAGGAGGTGCATGGGCTCGTATTGATCCCGAGGCTGCCTTGAATTGGGCTGATAAGTTGAAGCCTGATCTCTGGCGCCCGGCCTCGGCTAGCATAGTCGGAAATATGTCCAAAGAGGAATTACGAGAATACGCCCCAATCATCAAGCAAAGCCCCGCTGATAGTGCCAATGATGGAATTCGGGCAGCTTATGCAATGCGGATGGCCGATGACGATCCTTATGATGCCATCGAGCAAGCACTTATGATGGAGGATACTTTGGGCAGGGAGAAAGTTGCAGTTCACATTGCAAAGAAGCTTTATAAGAAAGATCCTGTCGGCATTAAGGATTGGCTACCTCAAAGCGGTCTAAGTACAGCATCTCAGCAACGGGTCTTACGAAGTCAATAAATTAAAATATTTTAATTTTGGATGAGCTTAATTAGCTTCGTCTAAGACTGTTTCAAGAAAACGAATTCCTTCTTTTCTGTTATGAAATTCACCGTCCAATTGTGCCTCAAAACATTGCTTGAGGATTGGTCCGAACCCAGGGCCAGGTTCAAGCCCTTGTTCAATAAGGTGGCGACCAAGTACGAGGGGTTGAGGTTCGGAGTCTTTTACTTTCAGTTCTTCTGCGCGCTGGAGTAACCATGGACCTTCAGGGAATTCGTCTTGCCTTGGTGGCCGACCAGCAATATCAGCGGCAGCTACACGTACCAGTCTGTCGATTCTCTTTACTTTATTGGCTAAGCGACGAATGGCCCCATCGCTTGCTTTGTCTTTGTAGAATGTGCGAGGAGTGAGGTGTCTCCTGACTAAAGGCACGACCTGATCATGGAGATCCACTTGGTTAGTCAAGCGAGAAAGAAAGGAACGGGTGGGGGCCTCTCCTTTGGGTTCGTGCATAGGGGAGCGAATTCTTCCATTTTTATCAATCCGGGTGGTCAGAGGCTTTCCCATATCATGGCAGAGGACGGCAAAGCCAACCACCAAGTCTTCCCAATCATTACCTACCCGTTCTTGAGCAAAAGCATCCATACAATGCAGGGTGTGAACCCAGACATCCCCTTCGGGGTGCCATTCGGGTTCCTGTTGGCAATTAATAAGAGCTGATAGTTCAGGAAAGTGTTTAAGCCAGCCTGTATTTTTTAAGAAATTCAGACCATCGCTCAGGTTAATTCCTTTCAGCATAAGCTTTTTCCACTCTTCATAAATTCTTTCCGGTGCTAGATCCTCGGTATCCATGGACTTGCAGACCTCAATAGTTTTCTGAGTGGGTTTTAGTTGAAATCGGGCAATAAACTGCATTCCCCGGAGTACGCGGAGAGGATCTTCCTTAAAAGCAGGACCGATATGACAGAGAATTCTTTTCTGGATATCTGTTTTGCCATTTAATGGATCGAGAAGAGTACCTTCTAAGAGATCAAGCCCTACAGCATTAATCGTAAAGTCTCTCCTTTGTACAGCTTGCTCGTATGGTAGATTGGGGTCGGGATGAATCGTGAAACCTTTATGTCCTGTCCCTGATTTTACTTCGGTGCGAGGAAGGGCAATCTCAATGGGGCTTTGTTTAATTTTGAGAACCCCAAAGGCTTTTCCCACTTCATCGCACCTGTATTTCGGGGAGAGAATAGATTTGATCTGATCGACCGATAACCCTCTTGCTTCGAAATCTAATTCAGATGGGGATAGTCCCATGAGGAGGTCACGAACTGAACCACCCACAAGAAGAAGGTTTCCTCCTGCCCTGTGAAAAACTTTAGCTAGGTCCAAAGCGGTGCTTCGAAGCTTTGGGTCTAGGTGCTTACATAAGTCGGTGCTTTCCGACATGATAGCTCAGGCAAAAATTTGATCTTCCACAAACTTGCAAATCGCATGATAGATGGGGAGATGTAACTCCTGAACTTTAGCCACATTTTGCGCGGGAGCTTTGATAGAAATATCAGAAATTGGGGCAAGTGCTCCTCCATCTGAACCGGTCAGAGAGATAGTGGTGAGACCCAACGCTCGGGCCACGCGGGTTGCCTGCAAAATATTTTTTGAATTCCCTGAGGTACTGATTCCAAGCAAAATATCATTGGGTTTGCCAAAAGCTATGACTTGCTGGGCAAAGGCAAATTCAGGATTATTGTCATTATTGAATGCTGTATGAAAACCAATCATCGATGGCAGGGAAAGGGCGGGTAACCCTCCATGAAGTTCGGAAGAAAGCTCAGGCCCAAGTTTTTCAGTAAGTTTTGGACTTAATGGACGTTCTTTACTGAATTGTTTTACCAATTCACCAGCAATATGTTCGCAATCCGCACAACTCCCTCCATTTCCACAAAGCAGTAGTTTACCCTCATTTTTAAAGCAATCTCTGAGAGTTTCGGCAGATTGCCTGATTTCATTCTCGATCCTTTGCAGGCTTTGAAAGTCACTGATCAATTCTTCAATTGCGTCCATGTAATTCTTTTAGACAAAGAGAGTGGATAAACCAAATCAATTTCTTATAATATGTCCTATCTCAGGCAAACTCTTTACTCAGGTAGAGATTTCTGACATCATGGAATTATTGTTGTTTAATGAAAGCCCAATTCAAAGAGATCGATAGGTGGAATCATGAACTTGCATCTCTGGATGCAATTACTCGCATTCAATGGGCATGTGAAGAATTCTCTACTGGTGTCGTGGCATCCACCAGTTTTGGATTACAAAGTGCGGTGATGATCCATTTGATTCAACAAATTGAACGGGATATTCCGATTTTGTTCATTGATACTGGGTACCTTTTCCCAGGCACCTATGAATATGCGAACACTCTCCAGAACGAGATGTCTTTTAAGGCAAAGGTTTATTCGGCCAAAATGTCACCTGCATTTCAGGAGTCCACTTATGGAAAATTGTGGACAGGAGGAAAAGAAGAAATGGCAAAATATAATTTCCTGAATAAGCGAGAACCTATGGATCGTGCCCTCTGTGACCATAAGGCCACGCTTTGGTTGGCTGGATTACGTAGGAGTCAGGCGGACTCCCGTGCCGAACTTCCTTTTATTGAAAAGCAGAACAACATATTAAAAATGTATCCTATTCTTGATTGGGATGATCGGACAACTTACCAATATTTGCCCAAAAATAAACTGCCTTATCACCCGCTAGAAGGAATGGGCTATGATTCTCTTGGCGATTGGCATAGCACGCAAAAAAGATCCGAAGTCGAAAAGCCTGAAGATGCCAGGCATGGTGGGCATGGGCGGGAGTGTGGGTTGCATACAGATATCCCTGAAGGTTTGGATTTTACTGTTTAGATTTTGAGATATGATCCTGCCTGATGATAAAACCAAACTGGAAGAGTTGATTAAACGCACCAAGCATTTATGGAGGTTTTTGGAATGCGATGACAAAAAAATTAAGATCGCAGAGTTAGAAAATGAAATGTCATCTCCCTCTTTTTGGGATGATCAGGAAAAAGCCCGCAAAGTAGGATCTGAGAATAATCGACTTAAACAAACTGTTTCACGAATAGAAGAATTTAGGTCCGAGGTTGATGATTTGGAAGCCCTCTGCGAATTGTGTGAGGAGGACGAAGATGATCAGGAAATGTCCAAGGAATTTACACGCACGCTGGAATCTTTAGTTTCTAAAATTGACGATTTGGAAGTTGCAAGTTTTCTAAATGAACCGTTTGACGCCCGTCCTGCTTTATTGAGTATTCATGCCGGAGCAGGAGGGACGGAGTCTTGTGACTGGGCAGATATGCTCATGCGGATGTATGTTAGATGGGCCGAAAGACGTGGTTTCGAGGTGGATATGCAAGACTTGCAACCCGGCGAAGAGGCCGGGATTAGCCGTTGTTCTATTCGTATCGATGGTTTAAATGCCTATGGATATGCCAAGGCCGAGCGAGGCGTTCACCGTTTGGTAAGAATTAGTCCGTTTGATTCAAATAAAAGAAGACATACTTCATTTTGCTCAGTCGATGTGGTGGCAGAAGTTGAGGATGATGATCTGGATATGGACATTCCTGAAGATGATTTAAGGATAGATACCTATCGTTCGAGTGGGAAGGGCGGGCAACATGTTAATAAGACCGACTCAGCCGTTCGTCTTACGCACTTACCTTCAAATATTGTCGTTCAATGTCAAAATCAACGATCCCAGTTAAAGAATAAACAAACCGCCATGAAAGTTTTGAAGTCGAGACTTTATGAGAAACAGCAAGACGAAAAAAGGGCGGAAATGGAAAAATTTTACGGTGAAAAAGGAGAAATGGGGTGGGGGAATCAAATTCGAAGCTATGTGTTTCAGCCTTATCAAATGGTAAAAGATTTACGCACCGGGGTTGAAACCTCGGGGGTGCAGGCAGTGATGGATGGAGAACTGGATCGATTTATAAATGGATGGTTACGCGCAGGTTGTCCAAGACAGCGCAATAAAGAAATTCAGGTAGAGGATTAATGGACTGTCCCGATGTGACCTGGGATGAGCTCAAATCTCATCAAGGAAATCCTTTATTTGCTGATAAGACTTGGCAGTGGTCTCCGCAGCCCTTTTCGATATCAGAATCTGTGCAATGTGAGATAAAAGCCCTTGGGCAAGCTGCATATTCTTTTTACCAAGCGATTGAAAAGCTCTATCTGAAATCAAAAAAAGACCAGAAGATTTTACGAAATCAAAATGTGAAAGCCCCCTGGATAGCTGACTATTACGATGCCGGGAAACCCGATTGGTTGATTGATCATTCCGTATCAAGATCGGTATTAGGGGCAATGCCGGCGGTCTTACGTCCAGATCTATTACCCACGAGAGACGGGTTTGCCTTAACGGAATGGGATGCCGTCCCGGGGGGAATAGGACTAACTGCTTTATTGAATCAGGTTTATCTGAAGCGAAACGGTTCGAAAATGATCAAATCCTTTGGTGACGCGTTGAAGGCGGCTTGTACTGGAAGTGGTGATGAGAGGAATTACAAATTTGCAATGGTGGTGAGTGAAGAAGCGAGCACCTATCTACCGGAGATGCACTGGCTTGCCGAAAAACTCAATTCTTTGGGGTACTGGATAAAAGTTTGTTCTCCAGCAGATCTCTGTATTCTGAAAACTGGAGTTTATCTTGCAGATCAGAAAATCGATTTACTTTATCGTTTCTGGGAATTATTCGATTACGAACAAGTCCCTGAAATGAAAGAAATGGCAAAGTTGGTTGAGGGTGGGAAACTTTGCATTACCCCTCCGATGCGCCCATTTCAAGAAGAGAAATTATCCCTGGCTCTTTTTCATCACCATCGTCTACAGGAATTTTGGGCAGAAAATTTAAGTAAAAAAGAATTAGGCCTTCTTCGTCGCTTCATTCCCAAAACCTGGGTGCTTGATCCCTCTTCGATCCCTCCAGGTGCAACTGTGGATGGGCCTTTAATTAAGCAAAAACCTTTGGGTAACTGGATGGACCTGGCGAAGGCATCAAAGAAAGAAAGGTCCCTGGTTATAAAGGCAAGCGGATTTCATGAAACTGCATGGGGAGCAAGAAGTGTGGTCATTGGAGATGATGTTTCTGGAGAAGAATGGGAAAAGGCACTTTATGGGGCAATTGAATCATTCCCCAGACCTCTTTCTGTTATTCAGGAATTCCATAAATCTTCATTATTTGAACACCCAATTTTTAACAGCCGAAAGGAAGTGACTCCTATGTCAGGTCGGTTCAGGTTGTCGCCATACTTTTTTGTCTTAGGACAGGAAATTCAATGGAGTGGCACACTCGCCACACTCTGCCCGGCCGATAAGAAAATAATCCATGGGATGACGGATGGAGCATTAATACCCTGCAGTCAGTAGTTTTATTTCTTTTTTGAGCGTGGGGTTTGCCAACTAGGATGCGGGTGGTGTGCTTCCTCAATGTAGGAGATAAGCCTTTGCGCAATAGCTGGTTGTTTTGAGGCAAGATTTTCATCCTCATGGATGTCCTGGGATAAGTCATAAAGTTCTATAGTTGAGTTATCCATCGCTGATCGTATGAGTTTCCAATTCTCCATGACTACTGCCTGGCGAAAAGTCCGCTCGTAAAATTCCCAGTACATGAATTTATGACGGGCTTGCTCCTTTCCTCTATCTTGAAGTGTGGGCAAGAAAGAAACGCTATCAATTTGTTTTGGGGGATTGATTTGAGCCATTTCACAGGCTGTGCTCATCAAGTCACCAAAGTACAATGGCTGATCGCACACAGAGCCATTCTTAATTGTTTTGGGCCACCACGCGATAGTGGGGACACGAATACCGCCCTCCGTTAATGTTCTTTTCATGCCACGTAACGGTCCGGATGGATTAAAGAGTTCGGGGTTGTGCCCCGCCTCGTTGTGAGGACCATTATCTGATGTAAACATAACCAATGTGTTTTCTTCGATCTTCAACTCCTTGAGCAGATCGAGGATTCTTCCGACATCACGATCCATCCGAGTGATCATGGCTGCTTGTCCCTTATCCTGCTTTGGCCAAGCTTCTTTTTCATAAATACTATAATCTGGCACCTCTGCTCCATCCCCAAACATCCGGGTACCTTCGTTGTTAGCATGTGGAATAGTAAGAGGCAGGTAGAGGAAGAATGGATTTTTTTGATTTTTACGAATCCATTCCAAGGATTCTTTGGTGAAGAGATCATGGGAATATTCATGCCTCTCGGTTGCTGCACCACCAATAAATCCAGCTCTGGACTTATCTGAAACGGGCTTAACCACATTTTTTAGCAGGTGCTTTTGATTGTTTTGCCATAAGAATGTTGGGTAGAAGTTATGGGCATGGACTTGATTTAAATATCCATAGAAATAATCGAACCCCTGCTTTAATGGATGCCCCTCTTGTCCGACTTCGCCCAATCCCCATTTGCCTATCAAGGCTGTTGCATATCCTGCCTCTTTCATCTTTTCGGCCACAGTGATATCAATAGCCCTTAGGCTTTGTCGGGTCATGTCGCCTCCAGCATTACCTCTTACATGCGTATGACCCATATGCTGCCCCGTCATAAGAACACTTCTTGAGGGTGCGCATACTGTAGAACCTGAATAAAAGCGGGTGAATTTCATGCCCCCTTTTGCCATTTGATCAAGACGGGGAGTCTTGATTAATTTCTGACCGTAACAACCCAAGTCTCCGTAGCCGAGATCATCGGCCATAATAAAGATCAGATTTGGCTTTGCGTGGGCAGATGATGGACCAAATAAAAGTCCGATCGTTAGCCAAAAAAGTGAATTGTGGTTTCGTTTTTTCATAACTTTGCTTGAAGCTCCTTCACTGTGGTTGTGACGAGTCGCCCGACATATCCTTGGAAGCGTTTATCCACCTCCTCCGGAACCTGCGGCATAGATTCAAGAAGCGGCAGTAGAGACATAGCCTTGCCGTCAAGATGATCTATTGCATTCATCGCGAGCATGGAGGGGAAGCATCCGTTTTTTACCGGATCAGCGGTCTTACCCAAAGTCTGGACCGCTTTTTCGATTTGTTCCTTGGAGCCATATTTACCCAATGCTTCGGCTGCAACAACCTGAACATAAGGCGAATCATCAAGCAGGGCTTCTTCTAATTGTTTTCCGGCTAGCCTTACCCCTTGTTTTCCTCGCATAAGGAGCCCCATGGCTCCCCAGTAGCGGACAGCTGAATCCTTATCCTTAAGGTAACCAATCAGAGGCTTGGTCGCCCAGGGGGAGAGTCCTGAAGCCATATCGGCGGCTAGCATGATTCTTTGAAAGGGATACTTCTCAGTTCGGGCCATTTCATAAGGAGTCGAGCCCTCTGATCTTTGATGTATTTCACCTTCTGGAAGGAAGCCAACATCTATGATTTTCTTGAGATGGTTCATGTGGGCTTGGCGCATATCTTTCAAAACCTCAACATGCTCCTTTGATTTGGCGAGGTTGTTGACTTCGTCTGGATCATTTTTGAGGTCATATAATTCTTCCGGTGGCTTGGTTTTCCAAAAATGACTTTGGGCCTCATTGAGTTTCCCTTCGTCAAAGAGTCGTTTCCATACTTGGGTTGTTGTAGTCACGAACATGTAGCCGACATGCTGACCATATAATTTGTGAGGCATGTAGTTACGTATGTAAATGTATTGTTTTCCCACCACAGAGCGTACCATATCATAGCGTTCGTCCATACGTCCCCGGAAGCCATATCCATATTCTTGAGCATCTGTTTCGTGTTCGCCCATAAAGGCATGGCCCTGCATGTGGGCTGGCGGTTTTTTTCCTGCTAGGCTCAAGAGAGTGGGGGCGAGATCCACAAACCCAACTCGGCGATCAATCATTCCACCAACTTTGTAGTCAGAAGAGGCGAGATGTTTCCATTTTTCAGGAACATGTACGATTAAGGGTACATTGAGTCCTGAGAAAAAAGGCCAGCGTTTACTTCTTGGCATGCCTGACCCATGATCCCCAAAATAGAAAACAATGGTGTCCTCGGTAAGTCCTTGATCTGTAAGAGTCTTGAGTTTAGCACCAACCATTTTGTCCATCTCCGTGATTTTATCATAGTATTGTGCCCAGTCTTTTCGGACTTCTGGATGATCTGGGTGGTAAGCGGGAACTCTTACCTTGGCAGGGTCATGAACCTGGGAGTGGGGACGCTTACGAATCTGGCTTTCATGGGAAACTGTAAAGTTATAAATGGCAAAAAAGGGGGTATCCTTGGAAGGGCGTTTTTCCCAGCTGGCTTTCCGTCCGCTCTCATGCCATACATCTCCTTCCTTATGCAAATTATAATCTTCCTTTGAATTATTGGTACAATAGTAGCCCAGTTCTCGTAGATAAGTAGGGTACATTTTGAATTCAGATGGTAGTCGGGTCATGCTGCGCATGTGTTCAGATCCGGTGGAAGGTGGATACATTCCGGAAATGATGGTGGTTCTGGCAGGAGCACATACTGGGGCGTTGGAGATGGCCCTTGTGTAGATCATTCCTTTATTGGCAAGAGCATCGAGATTTGGCGTTTCTGCATATTTGTCACCATAGCACCCAAGATGAGGGCCGTTGTCCTCGCTCGTAAGCCACAAGATATTGGGTAATTTGGCTGCACATATAGTAGTGAGGAGTAGAGAAGAAAGAAGGAAAGACAATTTCATTTAATTTATTGGCCGAGGGTGATCATTGGAAAGTCATCCGTTCTGAATGGAGTGACTGGGAGGGTGACAGAACCGTCCTTGCGGAAGAGGTTACAGGCAGGGTTATTCATCCATGCATAACGCACGGCGACAGGTTCTTTAATTTTATCAGACCAAACCTCGACTTTGTCTTTACCGATCAACTTGGCATCGGCCCATACAAACTTCTGATCTTTCGCGCTAATTGCAAATCCAACAGGTTCCCTGGTATCAAAGCAATAAAGCCCTGCTCCTACATGATCAAATGTGACGGTCACCTTACTTTCTTTGATTTTCATATCTTTGAAGCGTGGGCTTTGGTACGGAAGGTCATATCCGTAATCTTTAGCCAAAGCATTTCGTAACAA
>MDTB01235809.1_pt1 | contig 13887 bp, 22 predicted proteins | sample 811161 | NCBI WGS metagenome assembly MDTB01 (sample SAMN05326650, study PRJNA326480) | marine metagenome | isolation source: seawater | place: Mediterranean Sea | collected 2009
ATTTGTGAAGGTAATAAAGGTGTTGCTGTAATGTTAACTGCTACACATACTTGTGCTTGTAATAGAGGTATAAAGCATGATGGTTGTGAAATGAAAACTTCTAAAATTAGTGGTGATTTTATGGAGGATGATGCTGCTCGTAATGAGTTTTATTATTTTATTAATGATTGGAAAAGAAATCATTAAAAAAATAAAAAAATAATATGATATTAAAAATAAAAAACTTCTGGATAGAAAGTTATTTAACTAATAAATCTGCATTTTATTTTGAAATAATAAGCTTTTTATGTGCTGTTACTGCTTCTTTTTACCTTGCTCTTACAGCTAAAAATCCAAATATGATTTTAGTTTATCCAGTATTTTTTATAGCTGCTTTTACTTCAACTATTGCACATTATAAAAGAAAAGTTGCGTTTCCGATGTTACTTACAATTTATTTTTGTATTATTAACGTTTTTGGTTTTGGTAGAGCTATTGATATTTGGTAGGAACTTACATATAATAAGTTAATGAATATTTTTTGTACTGATGATGATCCAATACAAGCAGCAAGTGATTTATGTGATCAGCATGTAAGATCTAAAATGCAAATAGAAGGGGCTATAATGTTAGCTCATGCATTTCCTCAAGAGGTTTTAAATCATAAAGACTGCCCTAGAACTAAACTTGGTAAACCTCGTAAAAGTGGTAAAGGTTATTATAATCATCAATGTAGTATATGGGCTAGAGAATCTAAAGATAACTTTATGTGGTTAGTTTTTCATACTCTAAGAATGTTTAGAGAAAGAGACTATAGATGGCCTGGTAGTAAACCACATCATACAAAAGAGTTTATTGAATGGTGTGGTAAGAATGTTCATAATACAACTATAGTAGATAGAAAAAGAACACCTTTTGCAGTAGCTATTAGTGATGTTTGTGAATGTCGCAAAACTCCTAACTTCAATAATTTATCTACTATTGAACAATATAGGGAGTATATTAGAAAAGATAAACCATTTGCTACTTGGACTAATAGAAAAAAACCTACTTGGTATTAATCTAAATTACCTTCAGAACTAACATCAATTAGACCACCTAATTGTTCTATAAAATCTTTACCAACTAATATTTTATATTCATTTTCTGTTCTATCACCGATAGAAAATTTAGTTTTAGGGTAAAGTTTATCACCTATTTCGATATCAAATTCTACTACAGGTCTTTCTTCAACGTGACCTGAACCGACATTTATATCAATTTTTTCTACTAATTCTTTAGTAATCTTTTTATCATCTACAGTAAAGAAAGTAACTTGATTACCATCTTCAACTATATTGAAACCATGCAATACATTATAAGCCCCATTACCGCTATCAATCTTAGCTTCAATGGGACCTAGTTCTTTAAAAGTTATAGTTTCGATTAAACCTAATGGTTTTTTTGATTCAAAGAATTTCTTAAAAGTAATCACATAATTATTTATTAGAATTCTTTATATCTTGTATTTCTTTTCTAATAACTTTAGTTAATTTAGCTATTTCAAGTAATGCTTTTCTAGCTCTTGTACCAGCAGCAGCATTTTCTTTTTCGTTAAACTTTGCAATATTTTCTTTATAATCACTATATTGCGATTCAAGTAAGTTAATGTTATTTTCCATAATAACTTATTTAAACTGTATTTTATTTTTTTCCAGCTTTTTTCTTTTTCTTCCAGCTAACTCGTTTAGAGCTTTTCTTTTTATACATTTTACCTTTTATTTTACGGCATTCTGCTTTAGTAGGTCTACATGCAGGATATGAACCTCCTGATTTTCTGCTTTTTCTACCACAAGGTCCACCAGTCTTGCAATTTATCCAACCGCTAAATTTTTTACCGGTCTTTGGATCGCGACCACCTCTTTTAAACCACTGACGTAAACTGTCACTAGCTTCTGCAAGATAAAAATTACATAAATCGTCAAATTTCATTTTCGCATTCTTTTTGTTTTTCTTTTACTTGCTTCTTTTCTTTTAGAAATATATTTATAAGCAGCATTAAGTCTCTTTTTCTTTACAGGATCTTTAACTCTACCTTTAGCAGCTCTTACTCTTTGATGTATCAAATTTATTATTTGTGATTGACGAGCATGAGATTTAGATTTAAAAGATTTCTTACTTAAAGTATCTCTTACATCTGATGCAGTACTAAATTTAACACTAACTGTATCGCTTGGATTTTCATCAGTATATAATCTTCTACCAGAACCTTTAGGTTTTTTACCAGTGCCTTTTTTAGGATCAGCTTCTAATAATAATTTTTCTACTAAAGTATCAAATTTCATGCTAATCCTTTTGCTTCTTTAGACGCATGTAATTTATCTCCAGCTTTTTTAGCAGCTTTATAAGCTTTAGAACCTTTTCTAGCTGATTTTTTACCTTCTTTTTTCTTTTTATTAATATTAGCCCAGAGACTTTCTAATAATGTATCAAATTTATTCATTTCTTTTTCCAAATTTTACCTTTACGGCATCTAACTATAGCACCTGATTTATATGCAGAAGTTTTTTTACCATAAACTTGATCTGCTTTTCTTTTACAACGATCTTGAGAATCTTCTTCAATACCTTTACCTAAAGGTGATTTTTTTAAATGCATTTGTATAGCTTGAGATTTCTTAGCTCTTTCAAGTTTTTTCTTAAGCATATCAACATATTCAGTACCACCGTACATTTTAACTCTTTCCGGGTCCGGATTAGCTATCATAGCTTCAAGGCTTTCTATTTGTGAATTTTCAAAATATAATTTAAACGTTTTCATATTACCACTTTCTACATGACCAATAACGAGCTTTTGTTTTAGGTCCAGGATTATCACAGTTATGTCTTGCTCTAAAAGATTTACGAGCTTTTGGATTACTTTTACGTATTTTCATGGTTTTTTCACCTCTTCTTTTAGCAGAAGTGCCTCCATGACCAAAATTTACTTTTTTAATATTACCAGTTTTAGGATCTTTAACATAAACTTTAAATTTTTTAACATCTCCTCTTGTTGGTTTGTTTAAAGTAACTTTTCTACCTCTATATTCAGCATCTTCATCTTTTATTGTAGGTATACTAAACTCGTTTAAAAATTTTATTACTAAGTTATCAAACTGCATAATTATATTTATTACAATAAATAATTAATATGGACAAAGAGTCAAATTTAATTTTCGAACAATATCAAAAGGTTAACGAAGACTTAGGATTAGGTCATGCAACTCCTAGAAAGGTAGAAATAACTGCAATAGGTGAAACGAAACCGTTTAAACGTAAAACTCAAGCACCTGTTGAAGATGAAATGGTATATATTCAAGCCGGTGAACAAGATTCAGAAGAAGGTTGTGGATGTGGTGATGATTGTGAATGTGGTTGTCAAGATAACAACGATAGACAAATTTATGATGGTGAAATAGATATGGCTCGCTCTGAATTATTAAAAGCTAATGAATATTCAGCTAAATTATTCGATCATATAGGTAATAGCGATTATTTAGAAGGTTGGGTAGCAAGTAAAATAACAAAAGCTGCAGATTATTTATCATCAGTATTTCATTACTTGGATTATGAGGATAATTTCCCCACAAAAGAACCTTGTTATAGTGATGAAGAAAAAAAATCTGAATTAAACTAATTTATTATCAAAAATACGTTTAATTTCTTCATCCATTGAGCCATATAAGTCAATTATAAGCTCTCTACGACCTTTTTCATCGGAATTCTTGTATATATTCCGTATTTCTGATGCACTTCTTATATCTTTACCTAATATTTTAAAGTCCATAGTAGGTAATGTGGTGATATAACCATGTTTTGAAGCAAATTCTGACTCTCCCACGCTAGTAAACGGTTGAAAATAGCTAGGACTACCATCTTTTTTCGTTCCGAACTTAAATCTCGGTTTATCTCCTTCCATATCCTTTTCAGATACTGCAAATATTACTTTAGTTTCATCTAAATTAAATCTATCGATAATTTCTTTAGCTAAATAAGGGTTTCTGGTTTGTTCAACGTTATTTTGATCTATTCCAGCTGATTGAATCATCTTTTTCTTTTCTTCATATTCAAAAGGAGAGTTTTCCGGGTTAGTTTTATCAGATGTTGATATAAAAATATCAGCAAAAGGAAAGTCTTTCTTTAATTTATTGTAAACTGAAGCATGACCTTTATGAAATGGGTGAAATCTACCAGGATATATAACTACCACTTTATAATTCTTTATAGATTCAAATTCATTCAACATTTTATACATTTCTTGAAACGTATTAATAGTTTTTTTCAATCTTGTACCTTCACCTCTGTTAAAAATAGGTGGGTTTGATATATAATTCTTTAATTCAGACTCTTGTTCTGATCTAAATTTACTTACCATACCACCTAATATAAATTCTCCTGTAATTTTAACTGGGTTAGGTGAAATTTTATCATCTCTTATAACAATTCCTTCATGATGCTTTACATCACCCATATCAGAAGTAAGAGAACTTAATAATTCATCACCTAATAAACGTGTAGCATGGTATAAAATAGCACCATCTTCAGCTTTTTTAAAGTCTTCTTTATCTTTTACAAATTTATCTACTGGTGTACCGTTTAAAATTTCTAAATATACATGTTTACTCAATGCACCTATTTTTCTACCGTCACTTAAAGTTATTTTACTATCAAAAGGGTTAACTGCATCTAATAAATGCTCTTTTAATGATTTAGATTTAGTTTCATTTGTATAAACTATATTAAAATTTTTACTTAATACATTTTCAAAGTTAGGTCTTTTTAAAAAACGCGCAGGTACGCTACCATAAACTATAAATTTATATTTTTTAGCATATTTGTTTAATTTTTTAATTAATGAATCTAAAACTTTTGGATTATAATCTACTTCTTTACTAGCTCTACGTTTAGGTGTTGCTTGATAAAATTCATTGATACCGTGTATAGCTAAAAAGTCATTATCATATTGTAATACATTTGATTGACCTTCTACAAATTCAGTATTAAAAAATCTATTAGAATTGTCATACATACCTAATTTTTTCAACTCATCTGTTATTTCAGGTAATGCTTCATTCATAATTCCAAGTAACTTTGTACCTGCGTTAACCATTCCATGACCTTTACCGAATCTATCTATTAATTTATCAATAGTTATACCTCTCAAATCAAGAGGTTTCATTGAACCTCTATCTAAAGCAAATTTTTTACCATCATCAGTGTCTATTAATCTAAAACTTGCATTAACACCATCAATCTTTATAGAAGGTAAAGTTTTATCAATACTTTTTACACTATTATTAAAAAAATTAATTAAATCACTACCTTTATTTGTAGTAGGTAGATCAAACGGGTGAGACATATGACCTGCAGCTCCACCTTCATTAATTATTTTAAATATTTCTTTAAATTGTTTCATTTTATACCTGCTAAAGTGCAACTCCAACCTTTTCCATCAGTACGACGGCTAAATTTTAAACTACCTTTTAAATTATTTATTTGCGTGTAGAAATCAGATAATGTAGTTAAGTTTTTCATGTTAACTGTCTGTAATACTAAATCTTTACCTACTTGATTGTAAGCTAAAAATATATCAAAGCCTTGAGCTTTTTGATAATTAAAAAGTTGAATAATACCACCTAATTGAAATATCATATTCACTCCTAATTTACCCATACCAGGTCTTAACTTACCTCTTTGTAAGAAATAATCTCTTTCTTGCATTAATAAATCAGATAAATTGTGATCTTTAATTAATTTATATAAATCATTCTTAGCTTCAGGTACTCCACAATAATTTGAAATGAATTTACTTATATTCATTAAATTAGTTTCGACATTATCACTTTGTTCTTCAAAATCACTAAAATCATTTTTAAGAGAAGCAGTTTTAAATAATCTACCACCTGGACCTTTAAGTTCAATCTCTAAACCACCTGTACTTAAATCACCTTTCTTTGGTTTTACGCCGTCACAAACAAAAGCTAAATATAATTCACCGCATCCCGGTGCACCATGTGTTGGAGCTTCAGGTAAAGCACACCAAGCTTTATCGAAATACTGATTATAAACATCTGAATTAGGGAAACTATTGTTTATAAATTCATCTAATTTAAATAAAGCACTATTATTACATAAATTTACTAAATTACTTTGTGCTGATATAAATTTATCATCATTAAGATCCATTCTTGCAGCATATGTATAGCTTTGAAAGGTATTAAGATTATCATTTATATTACCCCCTGCTTTTTCTAATCTTTCTTCTATTTTATTTCTACCTTGTATACTATCTACTGATCCCATCTTTACGTAACGAGATAAAATATCTTCGTAATATTTTTGATCTACATTAGCTAATAATTCATAACTATCTCCTTTTTTTGTATAAAGAGATACGTCTTCATTATAAATTTGATCTAGAGGTTTCCATGTCATGTTTCAATATCTAAATCGGTTGAATATTTTTTCATTATATTAATTAAAGTTGTTAATGAACCTCTTGCATTCTTTTCATTAACATCTCCCATTTCAGATAAAGAATCGACATCTTCTGGATCAATTGATGTAACTAAAGCTTTTTTAATTAATCTTACTAACAAAACTTCAGATTCAGGTGATAAAGTTTCAACTTCTGGTTCTGCTGCTGGTTCTGGTTCAGCTGCTGGCTCAGTTTCAGGAGCAACTTCATCAGTTTCAAGAGTAGTTTCTTCTACATCATCTTGTTCAAACAATTTATTATATTCTTTTAAAAATTTATTCATTAGTCTACTTTCTTTGCTATTGCATCTATTTTTTTTGCAATTTTATTATACATTTTACCTAAAGTTTTATTAATTTTCTTTTGTGGATTATTGAAAGGATTGATACCTCCTTCAACCCCTGTGGATAATTTAGTTGCTACTTTTAATGCATCTTGATCATCTTTAGTTAAAAGAGCTTCTTGATCCTCAATATTATTTTTCATAGAGCTGTAAGCTTTATTCAAAGCATCAAAATAATAATCTTTTTCTTTCTCTCCTATAGTATCTAATTTTCCAAATCTAATTTTATCATATATAACTTTAAATTTTGGGTCTTCTAAGTAAAGTTTTTTAAATAGAGGGTTATCTTCTTGATCTTCAGGTATACTACTACCCATTACGTTACCGTATTCATTTAAAATTTTACTAGCTATTTGAGTAAACTTATCCATATTATTATTTATCTAATTAGAAGCAGTTTTGTAGATAAGCGATTGAAGTAATCTCTATTTAAAAAAGTTAGTTCATACCTTTTAGTAAATTTTTTAATATTAGAGAAAGTAAATTTAGTTATATCAATACTATTCAATTTGTTAACCATTGAATTTATAGTAGTATATGCTTTACCATCATTTTTATCTATCAAATAACTAAGATAATCAATTGAGAATTTACTTATAAAAATTTTTATTGGTAATAATTTTTCTACTCTTCTTAAATTTGAATTTAAAAAATTAAGAATTTCAGTTTCATTATAATATTTTTTTAACTCGCAATCTTCTAATTGAGTATAATTAAAATATATCAAAGACTTATTTTTATTTTTTAAAATTTTATCGCAGATTGAAAGTATAATCCAATGTAAAAAGAATTTTTTAACTGAACTATTATTGATACTCTTTTCTAATAAATCAAATTCATATAAAGAATCGATTATTTCAAATTGTATATCAGTTGTAAATAATTCATTAAAATCAATTATGTTTAAATCATAATCTTTTAAAAATAAATCTGACATCATCTATTGATTATAGTACTGTTCCAATAATTGCTTAGGTGGTTTACCAATTCTACAATTAATAATTCCGTTATAATAATCTTCACTTAAAAGTACATCTCTTTCAAATTGCTCTTTAGCTTCAAAATATGATAATTCAAACTTACTATTGCAAAATTTTAAAATTTTAAATACAAACTTATCTAAACCTTGAGTTGCTATATCAATGTTTAAAGCATCGGATGAACCAGTATAAGTTTTCCAATCACTTTCTTTATAATCTACACGTTTACGTTTTTTACCTTTTAGAGGTAATCTTCGTATTTTCCTTTTCATTTGTTTTTTACCAATATATTTTTTACCATTGGTAATATTAACTATTTCATATATAAAACCAAAAGCATCTTCCGGTACTGGTCCGTAAACTTTCCAAATGCCTGTATCCATTAAAATATTTACTTTTGTTTTTTCTTTTTTCTACGTTTAGAAATAGAACCTCTTCTTGTTTGAATAGCTCCTAAAGCTTTAGGTTTTCTATAATCACCAGAAGCATAAAAATCGGTATTTTGTAATGGGTTAGTACCCGTAGCAGCAGCTGGTCCTAAAACACCTCCACCGACAGTATTTTCATCCTCTTCTTTTGCATTCAAATAAGCTGCAATAGCCATTTCTCTTTTTTTCTTTTTAGATTTACCTTTAAATTGAGGAGCTTTTGATTTTTTAAAATCGTCAATATAATCACCCGCATCATGTTTTTTAGGGTTTAATTTTTCAAATAAACTTTTAATAAAAGCTTTTTCATAAAGACTTGTTTTCTTCATAATAGTATTTATAATAAGGTAATGGATATTTTAGAGCAATATATTGAAGAAATAGAAAAAGATCTGCAAATAAATGAATTTAATCTTAAAGATTCATCAATGAAAACACCTGCTAGAAAGCATTATTGGGTCTCTAAATTAATTAGACATAAAAAGAATTTAATCAAATTAAAAAGAGATAGAGATACTTTAAAAAAAGAAGTAGTAAAAACTATTATTAAAGAAAGTCCTATAAAAGTTACTACTCCAGTTGCAGAAAAGGCAAGTTATAATCATGATAAAATGAGAGAGATTGGTAAAAAAATAAATGATGAAGAATTAATTATTGAATTTTTAGAAAAAACTGAAAAAACTTTCAGTGCTGTAGGTTTCGATATAAAAAATATTATTGAAATAATGAAGATGGAGCAACTATAATGAAATTTATTTTAGATAAAAATAAAATAAAATTAATTACTAATGAACTTTCAAATATACGAGAGCATTTTAGTGTAAAGGATGAAACTGCAAGATTTAGATTTAGAGGTAGAGCTAGATTTGCAGTTCAAAGTAGAATTTATAATATAACTCCTACTGGATTATTTGAACCTGGATTATTTTTCGATATTTTATCTTATATAAAACTTAATTATCCTAATGAAAATATAGATATAGATAAATTAATTTTACCTATCGTTAAACCTACCTTTAAAGAAGAACGCTTATATGATAATTTAAAATTCCCTTTAAGAGATTATCAATCTGATTCAGTTAAAGAAGCATTAAAATTTGGTAGAGGTATTATTAAATTAGGTACCGGTGGTGGTAAAACTTTAACTATAGCTTCACTACTAATGAGTTTATATTCTAATAATCCAAAAGTTAAAATTTTAATTATAGTACCTGATTTAGGATTGGTTAATCAAACGTATAATGATTTTTCTGAGTATAATGTATTATTTAAATTTACTAGATGGACTGGTAAAATTAAACCTGACTTAACTGCTAATTGTATTATAGCAAATAGAGGTATTTTACAAAGTCAATTTCAAGATAATGATTGGATAAAAAATGTAGACGTTTTGGTAGTCGATGAGTGTCATACTATAAAAAAATCTAATAAGATTAGTAAGATGGTTGCACAAATAACTACTAATAATAAATTTGGTTTAACTGGTACTTTACCAGATAATAAACCTGATGAGTGGAATATTTTAGGTAAATTAGGTAAGGTAATTTATGATAAAGATAGCTACGAATTGAGATTAGAAAGTTATCTTACTAACGTGGATATTAAAATTATTAATATAAAGTATAATGATAAACCTTTATACGTTTCTGGTAGTAATAATTTTAAAAATGAATTAGATTTTATCTATAATAATAATTTTAGAAATAATGTTATAGAAAATATTTGTAATAAATTTAATAATAATTCTCTCATATTAGTTAATCATTTAGCTCATGGAGAAAATTTATATAATAAATTAGTTACCTTAAAAGATAAGCAAGTATTTTTTGTAAAAGGTGAAGTTGAAGTTGAAACGAGAGATAAGATTAAAAAGATAATGGAAACTAATAGTAATGTTATATGTATTGCAATGACTTCTATTTTTAGTACTGGTATTAATATAAAAAATATTCATATGATTATGTTTGCTTCAGGTGGTAAAAGTTTTATAAGAACTATTCAATCAATTGGTAGAGGTTTAAGATTGCATGAATCTAAAGATAAACTTTTAATTATAGATTTATGTGATGATTTAAAATATGGAGTAAGGCATTCTGATAAAAGAAAAGAAATTTATAATGCGGAAAAAATAGGATACACCGTTACTGATATAGTTGAAAAATAAATAAAAGTTTATATAATTAGTTATGGCAAATAAGAAACCTACCGGAAAGAGAAGAGGACCTAAACCGAAAAAAACTGAATATTACGTTGATCCACGCGAACTTAAAAAAGAACTAGTTTCATATTATGATAGTGAAGAATGCTCACGAGAATTAGGAGACATGATTCATAAGATTGCTCATGGTTTGAGTTATTCTTCTAACTTTATTAATTACACTTATAGGGATGAAATGGTAGGAGATGCATTAGTAAAAATGTATACCGCTGTTACTAATAAAAAATTTGATATAACCTCTGAATACAATCCTTTTAGTTATTTCACCACAATTGCTTTTCATGCTTTTATTAATAGAATTAAAAAAGAGAAAAAACATACTCAAACTATCAACGAATATAAAGAAAAAATTTATGAACAAGAAATGTTAGATTCTTCAGATGGTATGGTTTATGTGAAACCAACTAATGAAGGTGAAGAGGATGATGGGTAAGATTGGTATTTTTTCAGATTTACATTTAGGTGTACATCAGAATAATGATTTCTGGTTAGGTATATCTAATAAATGGGCTGATTGGTATATCAGTAAATTGAAAGAAAATAATATTAATGAAATTATTTTTTGTGGAGACTTCTTTCATTATAGGGATGAAATATCAGTTAAAACTTTAAATTTTGCAAAAGATTTATTAGATAAGTTTGATGATTTTAAGATTACTATGATAACAGGTAATCATGATGCTTGGTATAAAGATACAAGTGAAATTAATAGTTTAAGTATTTTTAAAGGCTATAAAAATATTAAGATATATGATAAATTAAAATCTGTAGATATAGGTAGTAAATTAGTTACCTTTTGTCCCTGGGGTACGAAAATAGATGAAATACCAGAAAGTGATATTTTATTCGGTCATTTTGAATTAGAAAATTTTAAAATGAATGCATATAAAATCTGTGATCATGGGGATGATCCAGAAAAATTAATTCAAAAAGCACCTTTAATATTCTCAGGTCATTTTCATAGAGAAGCTGTAAAAACGTTCGGTGCTGAAAAAAATAAAATTATATATGTCGGTAATCCTTTTGAAATGGATTTTGGTGATATTGATTCTAAAAAAGGTTTCTATATTTTAGATGTTGATAATTTAGAAACGGAATGGATTGATAATAATATAACTCCTAAACATCATAAAATAATGTTATCAAAATTAGTTAACTGTAAAGATGAAATGGTTAAGACTGTTTTTGATGTAGTATTGCCTGGTAATATAATTAAACTTATAATTGATAAAAATATTAGTTCAGATCATTTAGATCTATTAACTACTAAATTTACTTCATATAAACCGTTAGAATTAAGAATTGATTATGATATAAACTATAATAAAATTAAAATTGAAAATGAAAAAAGTTATGATCTATCAGGTGTAGATATTCACCATGCAATAGAAGAATTTATTAATATGTTAGATATAGAAAATAAAAAAGATGTAGTATCTTATACTCAATCTTTATATGAAAAGGTTAAATGAAATACATAAATTTTACAGAGTTAAAGATAAAGAATTTTTTATCTATAGGTGATGATCAAGTAAAGGTAAACTTCGATAAAGGTCTTCATATTGTAACAGGTATTAATAGAGATAAAGAAGATAGAAGAAACGGGGTTGGTAAAAGTACAATAGCTGATGCATTATACTTTGCTATATTCGGTAATACGTTAAGAGATCTTAAAAAGAATTTTATAGCAAATAATTTAACTGCTAAAACTTGTGAGGTACAATTATCGTTTACAGTGGATGATCCTAAGCATGGGGTAAATGAGTTTGATATTATACGTACTTTAAATCCTTCTAAATGCTATATCTATAAAAATGGTAATGATAAAACAAGAGATAGTATTGTCAATACAAATGAATATATTAATACAGTTTTATCTTCTACTCCTGAAATATTTCAAAATTGTGTTATAATGACGCTTAATAATCATGTACCTTTTATGGCTAAAAGTAAAACGGAGAAGCGTAAATTTATTGAGCAAATATTTAACTTAGAGATTTTTAGTAAAATGTTATTCGAGTTGCGTAATGAATATAATGAAGTTAAACGAAATTTTGATATTGAAATAACTCGAATGGATGAAACTAATCAATATTTAAATACGCAAAAAAATCATAGAGATAATTTTAATAATGATCAAGAAAAGAAAATTAATTCATTAAATGAAACTATAGAAGTTCATAAAAATGATTTGAAAGAAGCTGAGGATAAACTTTCTGAAATAGAAGCATTAGATGATCAACCTTATAAAGATAAATTATTAGAATTAGAAAATAAGTTAAATGAAAGTAATAAACAAAAGGAATATGCAAACCATCAAAGTATTGAGCAAAAACAAATAATTAAAACTAATGCTGAAATTCTTAATAAGTTAGGCACTGAAAAGGATACTTGTCCTGTATGTTTAAGACCTATGGAAGATCATGATTATGAAAGAATAGAAGAAGAAAAAGAAAACATACGTAAATTTTTAGTAGGTGAAAAGCAAGGAGTTGAAGCGTGTTTAAAAAGAATAGAAGAATTAAATGTTGAAATATCTAAAATAAATTCAGCAGTAAAAATGGTTAATAATAAAATTACTGAAATAGGTAATAAAAAATATGGTATTGACCATATAAACAATTCTATAAAATATATTAAAAAGTGTATATCTGAAATTGAAAGTGAAATAAAATTAGTTAAGAAAGAAAAAAATACTTTTTCAGATTCAGTTTATGAATTGCAAGAAAAATTAGATAATATCCAATCTGAATTAGATAATTTAAAAAAGGTAATTAATTTATTAGACATAGTTAAATTTATTGTAAGTGAAGAAGGAGTAAAGAGTTTTATTGTTAAAAAAATATTAACTCATTTTAATAGTAAATTGACTCACTTTTTAAAGAAATTAGATAGTAACTGTGTATGCGTTTTTAATGAATATTTTGAAGAAGAGATAGTAAATGAAAAAGGTAAGATTTGTCTTTATAATAATTTTTCAGGAGCAGAAAGAAAAGCTATAGATCTTGCTTGCTTATTTTCATTTATGGATATGAGAAAAGCACAAGGGGATGTTTATTATAATATTAGTTTTTATGATGAATTGTTTGATAGTAGTTTAGATGAAAAAGGGGTTGAATTGGTATTAGAAATACTAAATGAGAGGGTAGAAAAATATAATGAATGTGTTATGGTTATTAGTCATCGTAAAGAAAGTATAAAAGCAGCTAATGGTGATATTATATTTTTAGAAAAACATAACGGTATAACTAAACGTGTTAATTTTATTGATTAAAAAAAATAACTGATTAAATTATAATATGTTCGTACAAGGTAACTTACCATTTCAACCTAATCAACCCAACGTGGGTAATATTCCATTTCAAATGAGCTCCGGAACCTGCATATAAAATTCTTGGTTTCTTTTTATGCAAGTCATAACTTTCCATCGTTCTATTATGATTG
>MDTB01199539.1_pt1 | contig 13886 bp, 20 predicted proteins | sample 811161 | NCBI WGS metagenome assembly MDTB01 (sample SAMN05326650, study PRJNA326480) | marine metagenome | isolation source: seawater | place: Mediterranean Sea | collected 2009
ATGTTATTAAAATGCTTACAGTATATTCTTCGCAAACCCCTGTTGAATCAAATTTAGCTTACACCCTTAGAAGCATGGTTGAGATGGCAAAAGGCGGAAAGCCTTTGCCAGGATTCCAACCAGATGCTGGAGAATTTGCTTCTACTGCTTTAGCTGCAAAAGATTTTGGACAAAAGCTTCCAGGCGTTGGATTTAAACTACAAAGTTTTTATGAAAACCTAACAGGAAATAATCCAGATGCCGTGACTATGGATACCTGGATGTTTAGATTGCTCGGGTTTCAAGAAAATCAATCTGCAATAGCAAATCATAGATATGGCACAGCGGTCATTAGAGAGGCTACAAAGCTTTATAATGAAAAAAACAATGACAACCTTACGCCTATGGAAATGCAGGCTGTATTGTGGACCTATGTAAGAAATAAAGATCTACAGAAAAAAGGCAAAAAACCAGAATATATTGGTTACGAAACATATTTAGACAAAGCCAGCTCAACAGTAACTGGAGAAGTTATTCCAACAAAAGACCTAGAACAGTTTGCCTTTGGTGAAAAATTATCGCCAAGAGCAAAAACACAAATGACAAGAGAATTGTTAGATCTTATTACGACCTCTGAGGGTAAAAATAAAATTATGGAGCTTTTCCCTGGAACAAGCCTATATAAGTTCTCTCATAGTTTCGGTGCATACGATGGAAATATAAATCCAAATATTCTTAGCAGTTTGGTTTTAGAAAAAATAGAAGGCAAAAATACATTTGATGCTGTTGATTTAAGTTATGCAGATGATTTTGCTAGAGCCTGGGGATTTGTATTTAGACAAGATGCTGTTCCACATTTTGTTTCTAATGAAAATATAACTTTAGAACAGATAAATGATTTATCAAATGAATCAGTAAATTCAGGAACCGAAATTTCATTCATTGATACAACAAACAATGAGCCAATAGAAATTTCTACATTAATGAGAGAACAAATTTACGATGCACTTAGAGGACAGGGCATTGATGGTTATACGCAAACATCAGGTAACGAAATTACAGTCATTAATTTTAAATATCAAAATCAAATAATTGAAGACTTCAACAATAAAATAGAAAATGTAATTAGAAGTCTTGGAGTAGAGAATGTAAGGGCTGACATAAATCACGATATAAGATACAATACACAATATATCCAAAATGACTGGAAGGAGAATGCAGATGGAAATCAATATCTTGAAGGGAGACTCAAAGAAAAAAGCATACAAAAAAGGCTTATTCGTATCAGGTCAGAAGTTGACTCCGTTTTCGACAAATACAGAAACGGAGAATATGAAAGAAGCCCCGCAGATGGAGCCTTCCCAACAACAGGACAAGAACAAGACTTAGTTCTTTCACAAGAAAAACCATCTGAAGTTTCACAAGAAGAACAAGATGTTATTAATCAAGTATTAAGCAGCCTTCCTCCACAAGATCCCCCAGCACCACCTCCACCAGGGGGACCCGATCCAAGTGGAAACTTTTCTTTAAGAGAAAAAACAGCATTCCAAAACTACATGGAAGATTTTAATATCTTTGTTGCTAATAGGTTTGGTAGAGTTTGGACTATTGAAAATGATCTTATAGCACAGTTTGGAGAACAAGAAATATTTAAAAGAATAGAAGATCTTGGAATAGATCCAAATTCAAGAGATTGGAAAGTATCAACACAAACAGATCTCTATCACGGAAGAGTCAAAGATGTTCTAAGAGATGTAAGAGAAGACTACTATGAGCCATTAATTAGGTTTTTAGTTGATAATAGGATATCAGAACCTGAATATAATCAATTTATATATAACCTCCATGCCCCAGAAAGAAATGCATATTTACCTACATTGTTTAAAGAACAGCTTGCAGAAGCTGAAGTAAATCTTTCAGAAGTAGAGTCAAATGCAAATTCAACAAAACAAGATATTTCTAATGCAAGAAGAAAACTTACAACCATACAAAACAAAATATTAAAAGCAGAAACTGGCTCTGGTATAGCAACAGAAAAAGCTATCGCATATTTAAAAAGAGTTGGCGTTATATTTAATATGGGCAACATGACGGCTAGGGGATCTTTAACAAAAGGCAAAAAACTTTTACAGGCGTATGAGCAATATCACAAACCGATGCTTGATTTGTCGAGAAAAATTTTTGTTGAATCAGGTTTAGTTCCAGAAGATCAAGTCTCAGACTGGAATGCAAGATATAAATATTATGTTCCGTTACAGGGTTTTGCTGAGGACACATTAATAGACCCAGAGACTGGAAGAGAAATAGAAAGAAGGCAATCTAAAAATAATCTTATAAACAGTCAAATGACTGTATCAGGAACCCTTGTAAAACAAGCTAAGGGCAGAGAATCTCTTGCAGACTCTCCATTACAACAATCTGTTATTCAAGTTACAGGTGCTGCTATAACAGCAGAAAAAAACAGGGTAACAACGGCTCTTGCAAATCTTTCTAGAGCATTTCCAAATGATTCTATATGGAGTGTTTCAGAAGATGTTGGACAAATCAAAACAGTTGATTCAATGTGGGATCCAACAAAAGGCAGAAGTAGAGTTGGGTTTAAAGAAAATGGAGTGCAAAAATATATTGAGATATACGACAAAAGATTAGCAAAGGGATTTGACAACTTTGATACAGCTGTAGCAGGAACACTTATGGAGATGACTAGAGGAGCTACAAGATATCTCTCAATGGTTAATACATCTTTAGATCCTTTCTTTATGGTTAACAACTTTATAAGAGATGTCCAGGCTGGTTTTTATAACCTACTTGCGGAAGAAGAAATTGCTGGTGGTCGAGCAAAAGATCTTGAGGGGAAAGGATTAGAGATAGCAAAAAAATATTACACATCTAGAAATGTAATGAGTAATGCTATGAATCTAATATTGTTTGAAAAAAATAGATCTATAAATCTTGGACCAGATGTTGTTGCTGAACTCAAATCACTACAACCAGAAGAATTAACAGAACAAAAAATTCAGGAACTGCAAAAGAAATATTCTTTTTATAGCTCAAGTAACAAATTTATGGTTACTAAAGAAAAAATTGTGAAACAAGTAAAGCTACAAAAGTTTAAAGAATATGGTGGAGAGACAGGATACATTGATCAAAGAAACCAAGACAGACTTACAAAAGATTTTGAAGATCTTATGCAAATGTATGAAGGAACATTTAAAGGCAATGTGAAAAATGCAACTAAATCTATTTTTGACATTATAGAAAGAATGAATATGGGAATTGAAAATGCAGCCAGATTTACAGCATTTGAGGGCTATATAGAACTAAGTGGTGGAGTAGAGAACATGACCCCCATTCAATATGAAAGAGCAGCTGCTTTGGCGAAAAATCTTACAATAAACTTTAATAGAATGGGCACAATGGGACCAACTGCAAATGCTATGTATATGTTCTTTAATGCAAGTATACAGGGAACAGTTAATGTCTTAAGAGGCATAAATCCTGCGGATCCTAAATTTTATGCATCAAGAAAAGGCAGAGCAATTCAAGGTATTATAGGTATGGCTATAGCATCAACATTTCATAATCTTTTCTCTAGCGATGAAGATGATGACGGTAGGCGTTATTATGAAAAATTAAGTGATTGGGAAAAACAAACAAAGTTTATTCTTTTCTTTAATAATTTAGGAACCTATAGAATTGATGAGGGAGAAATACAAGTAGAAAAATGGGGACTTGGATCTAAATATTTTGTTGATGATAGAAGCGGAAGAAAGGTTCAAATAGGTTTGGGCATACCACTACCGTATGGATATGCTTTGTTTCACAACTTGGGCAGAATAGTTACAGAACTTTTTATGTCAAAACACTTAGATAATTATGATAAAAGTCTTGCTAAGTCTGGTTTAGAATTAGGCGAATCATTACTGCATAACTATGCACCTTTATCAGTTTCTACAGGTTCAGATAAGCCTGGTGCATTTTTGGAAACAGTTGGAATTACAGCGACACCAACTGTGGCAAAACCAATAGTAGAACTGATAGCAAACAGAGATCATTTTGGAACACCCATATTTTATGAACCATTTTTTAATGACACAATGCCAGCCGCTCACAGAGAAAACAAAAGAGTTTTACCGTTTATAAAATCAATACATAAGTTTATGAATGATGCCTCTGGAGGCAATGAATATTACAGTGGTAAGTTTGATGTTGATCCAGGCATAACCCAATACTTGCTCGATTATGGAACAGGTGGTTTGGGTAGAACTGCCAAAAGAGCATATAACTTAGCCTTTTCAGCAGATAGTCCCCCTGCGAATCAAATACCTGGCTTTAGAAGAGTTACCGTTTCTCCAAATGATGGGACTGACAGACAATATTTTCAAGAGTTAGTGGCAGAGGTAACAGAGATAGAAAATGCTTATCAAGGTTTAACCGAAGATATTGATGCATCTGAAGATCCAGAAGATTTTTTAGAAAGAGTTAATTATCCTTTAGCAGATGTTGGAAATGTTTTAAATAAATATGCTACAAGAAAATATGGAAACAATAGCCTTGTAAATCGAGTAGAAAAACAATTGAAAGATATTAGAAAAGAACAAAAACAACTTTATAACGAATATTACGAAACAGACAAAGAAACTTATTACGAAGAATATAATTTGTTAGAAGAAGAAGAGTTATCATTAATGAAAGAATTTATTTTTGATGTTAGAGAAGCTAAAAAATCTATGAAGTAAATGCAGGACTGATTTATATACAATGAGGGGAATCAAAAGAAAAACTCATCAGCCCTGCTAGAAGGTTTACCAAATCAAGATACCAAATCATTTGTAGTCTCACAAGCTTTTGTCAAATAATCTTTAGACAAATGTGCATACCTATTAACAATATTAAAGTCGGACCACCCACCAAGATGCTGCAATGTATGGAGGGGGGTGCCATGTTGCACATGGTGAGTAGCCCAGGTATGTCTAATATCATGCCATCTAAAACCTTTTAAATTAGCCTTATCAAGAGCATTATACCAACCTGTATTAGATGCTCTGTTAATTTTTCTGCCGCAGTATGTAAAAACATAAGTGCCCTTTTTGTCTATTGAGTTTAAAAGCTTTTTGCATTTTGTATTTAACGGCACACACAAAGGTCTTCCGTTTTTTGTTTCTGTTGCATCAATACTTATCTGATCTTCTTTAATGTGATCCCATTTTAGATTGAAGCAGTTACCCATCCTTACCCCAGTAAGGAGTGAAAATATAAAAGGCTTTTTGAGGTGAATTGGGAGTTCGATTAAAAGCCTTTCTATCTGTTTATGTGAAAAGTATCTGTGAGATCTAGGATCTTCTTTAACTCTTTTCACAATAGGTTTGGTGGGCAACCACCCCAACTCTTCATAAGCATACATAAGTATGGCTCTGAAGAAACTTAAATATCTATTTACTGTGCCAGGAGATCCAGATATACCCGCCCTAGCATTAGCTATGTCTTCTTTGGTGATGTCTTTAAGATCTTTATCTTTAAACAAAGGCTCAAAATACTTTCTATAAGTAAAATCATTTTTACCCATTTTGTTAAATCTATAATATTCTTTTATAGCATCAGTTAAGTTTTTCATTTTTTTCCCACATATGAATTATTTTTTTTGTATTGTCTATACAGTCATTTGTAAATCTTCTTTCTTCGTCTAGCTGCTCAGTATTTTTTGTAGTTTTATACCAAGTATACTTTCCACCCTGGAGATTACCATCAACATATCTCATAGTAGATCTTTTATAAATGTTAAACCCAGCACCCTTGAGAGAGGAACCGCTTTCTTCTGGCAGGGTATAAGTTATTACTGCTTTATAGCCCATTGCAAAAAGTGCGGTTGTAGCTTTATTTATTAAAAAACTAGCTGTGTTAGGATCTGCTTCAGGTAATATGCAAAGCCTTCTAATCTCTTTATAAGATCTTACTTTACTCCAGCCACCACTTGAGCAATTATCTACTGTAACAACACCCACAAGATCTCCCTGATCATTTAACGCACCAATAGAAAACATATGTCTTTTCAAAGGCTTTGAATGTCTATGATGTTTTTTAATAAAGTCTTGTGATTCTTTAAGGTTTAAATTTTTATAATCAATCTTCTTCATCGTCTTTCTCCCAAAAGAAAGGGAGCCTTCTCCCTACTTTTTGCTCATGAACAACATGAGCTCCTATATAACAAACAAAAATCATAAAGATTAAAAAGAATGTTCCAAATATAATTTCTAAAATCAATGTAAAATCCCCTCTCTTTTATTATCTTTGAGTAAAAGCTCGTATAATTTATCTTGCCACAACTTTTTAAATTCTTTGCTTTTGGCTGCCTTTTTTGCTTTTAATAAAGATTCATATCTTCTTGCTTTTCTATCCATTTATATTGCCTTTTTAAAATTAGAACGACTGTGTATTTCAATAAACTTTACTCCAAGAAGTTTATGTATTCTGTCCTCAAATAAACTTACTTGATTTGTTATGTCTTCTTGTTGTTTCATGGTAAAAGTATCAAACTCTGGTCCCATGTATTTTTCTGGATCATCAAAAACTTTCATAAGATGATCAGATATTTTATGTTTTGCAAAGGTTTTAGGTGTAACTTTTTTTCCTTGATATTCAATTGCCATTTATTTTTCCTCCTCCTTTTCTAGCTCTGCTAGTCTTTTAATTAATGCATCAAATTGGTAAGGTCCATCGTCAAAGAATTTTTGGACCTTATCAACACCACTGTGCATTATCAGTTTATTTACAGATTTTTGTTCTTTACCTCTATATCTTTTTCTGACATCTTTACTGTCATCTGGCACTTCATCTAAAGCTTCTTGTCTACCCAATTCTAATTGTTTTAACTTTGCTTTATGATTAAAAAGATTATGTTTCTTTTGCTCCATAATTTCTTTTACTTCTACAAGCTCTCTTTTGGCATCTTTTATTTTTTGTATTTGCTGCACAATCCTTTGATCTTTATCAGCTTCTTCTTTAAAGTTTACTAACATTGTTTTTCTCCTTTTTAATTAGCCCCAGTTTTTCTCTTTCTTGATCTATAAGAGCCCAATATATTTGCAACTGCTCATTCCACTCTTCTCTAATTTTGTCTAATTTTCTTTGATACTCTGCATCAATGTTATTCATTTGTTGCATATACCTATCTACTTTATCCATTATTCACTCCTAATTAATTAATGATGTATACATTATAAACATAGTTTACATTCATCTGTCAAGTTATGTTACAACATATTTTATGAATATTTTTTTTGGTATTAAGCAGGCGATCTTTTTTTGACTGTCGCCCTCGCCCAAGATCTCTTGAGACTTGATGTTGTTAATCATAATACATTCCATGATTTTTCTTGGAGTGGTCCAAAGTATTTCTTTGCCTGTATCTATCACCCAAAAATCTGCTGTGGTTGATAAAAGAGCTGAAGGTTTACCAAACATAAAAAGTTCTATGAGAATGTTGCCAGTTTCCTGACTTTTATAATCTACTTTGACTTCTACCTTGGATTCATTTTCTGGAATAAAAATGTCATACTTTTTAAACTTGCCTGGAATCAATACAGCTGATGGATATTTCTTTTGTATCTTCGCAAGTATTCTTTGCTCTATTTTGTTTCCTAGAGCTAGGTCTTTTTTGAAAGCTCTATCTGAACTTTTTGTTGACTTCTTGATAGTCACTTTCTGAGATCAATGACTTAATAGATATGTCATTAAACTTATGATCAGAAGAAGTAATTTTTGTAAGAAGGTCCATACATTTATGGTCTTGTTGATTTATTTCGCCCTGGTAGTTAGCTATGTTTAAAACTCTTTTTAAAACATCACCAACTGTAAGATTATCAACCCCTCTTGCTTTTTGTAATTCCTTCCATCTTTGTTCTTGTGATTCTAATTGTCTAATTTTGTAACCCTCCGTTGCATTTTTTATATTAATAATTTTTTTCATAACATCTGAATACTGATTCCAGTTTGTTATGTCCTCTTGATTTCTACCACAAGATCCGCATCTTAGGTCTCCGTAGGTTGTGGTGCAAACTCCACGGCAAGGGGATCCTGAAAGCGATGATTCGCCCTGAACGGATGAGAGCCTCTCAGAATTAGAGAGACTCTTTTCTAAATGTGCAGCCATAAGCTTTATTCAGAAGAAATATCTCCTTTGTCATTCTTTGACTCTGATTCTACAGCATTTTCATCTTTTTTTACAGTATATTCTTGAGGCAACAAAGTTTTCAGCTCATTTGCATCAACAGCCCTTCCAAGCCTAACCAGTCTCAAAACCTCAGACAATATTGGTAAAATAGACTGATCACAAAATTGCATTTGTGCAATCTTCTGATTGGTTGCCTCAGAAAATTGATTTGCATCATACTCTCTGTTTTCATTATCAAGATTTATTGAAATTAAATTTTTTTCTTTTTTAGCCATTGTATCTCCTATTTAAAATGGAATATCGTCATCAGTCAAAGTTGGTTCTTCATTCTCATTCGGAAAAACTTGCCCGTTGTTATTTTTTGGTTGAAACTTTGCAGGATCTGAAATAGAAAATGTTATGTTTGGCGTAGGTTTTCCGTTTTTTCCCATTTCTGGTTTATCGAATTCTCTCGTCCAAGCAGACAATCTATATTTCTTGCCTTCAATATCTAGCTCTCCAGTAAACTGGGGTTTTCTATTTTCTGAGTTAACAGAAAATTTTGCTGGTGGCATGGCATCATCATTACGCCATACTGCTCCACGATTAGTATTATTTTTTTTAGCTTCCACTTTTAGCCTCCTTAGTTGCCCAATCTATCAGTAATTTATTGACTATGTAAGCAACTTTCCTATCATAAAATTTATGATTTGGATCTCTTGCTACCTCCACCATCGTGTCATAGACGGTTTGATCAATCCTAGAACTAATAGATCTTTTTTTTATTTTAGATTTAACATCTTTAAGATTCATTTTTAGTCTCCACAAGTCTGGTATAGATTCTAGTATCACCTTCAGATCTGTAGCCTTCCAGCACATCTCTTTCAATGTCTTGATCTTGGACCAGACGAGCATAATTAATACGACCCCTGGCTTGTGTCATATGACATTTCACCCTCGGGGTGCAAAAAGCACCACCATGCGTTTTTACTAGCAATGCAGAAACTTCTTTCTTCCTTTTTTCAAGGGAAGCAAGTCGATCCTTGTGCTGTTTTTGCTCAGTTAAGATAGAGGCAAGTTCTTTAGTAAAATTATCCTCTTCTATGTTCTTATAATTTATTCCAGGTTCTTCTTTGTCTTCAGACCATCTAGCAATATATGTTGGATCTTTAGATTTTTCTTTATACCACTCCATAAATTTTTCTGCTTTTGGTATATATCTATCAGCCCATTCTGGATCTCTCTCGACCCACTCTTGGTAATGCTCATTGTCTCCATACCATTGAAAAAACAACATCTCGTCTATATCCATGCACTCCATTCCTAATTGCATTTGATGCCAGTAATTTCTTTTTTGTTCTTTAACATTTGTGCATGGTTTTGTCTGCGGACATTTAACCTCTACCGCTGAAATAGATCCTTTTCTGCCTTTCCTTAAAACTCCATCAGGTGACATTCCAAGCCAATTATGTGTTGGATGCACAATAAAAGATGGTTGTTTTATTACATATCCCATTTTTTCTAAACTCTTTAATGCTTTGGGCTCACTTTCTTTACCATGTGTTATTGCAAATAAAGCTCTTGCATCAAACGCATCTTGTTGCAAGTGATGGGTCTCTCTAAACATATCTCTACCTAAAGCCTCCCATTGATCTCCTTTGGTCCACATACATTCATTTGCAGCCTTTGGTATTCTTGTCCCAGTTATTCTGTCAGACCTTTGATCATGCCAGGCTTGAGATCCTTGTTTAATTGGAACTACATTATTTGTCATTGTTTCTCCTTTTTATTATGCTGATTCTTGTTTGGTGTATATAAGATTTAGCTGAACTCGAATCTCTTCATTTCCAACAAGATCTGCTTCTTTGTCGTAGTTTTTAAAAATTTGCATACGCTCATCTTTGTTTTTTGCTTTTGCTAAATCGCTTTTAAAAGATTCAATTGTTTCTTTGGTTTCATCTACGGGTGATTCTTCTGTTTCAGGATCTGATGTCTCTGGCTCAATTTGATTAAATGGAACACAAAATGTTTCAAGCAAGGCATCTCTATATGCAAAACTTTTTGCAGCCTCAAGGTCCTTTCCTTGTGTAGACTGGCTGTGCCCTTCATAACTTCTTTCAATGAAAGACTCGTCATCCAGTGAAACAAATCTAAGGGTCCCCGTTATTCTTGTGTGTGTCATTTTTTCATTAACAAACTTTGTCGAAACCCTAATATCTATTGGTGTAAGGATTATGTTGTTAGCTGCCAGGGGCTCGGCAAAAGCTTGCACCACTGATTCAATTCCACGGTAATTATATTTAGCAAATTTGTTTTGTTGTGTCTTGGCTATTGGATTTGCAATCATGTGTTGCTGCACTTTTTGCATAGCTGTATATATTTTTTTAACTGTCATTTGTAAACCTCTTTTGTAATAACAGATAGTATTTAAACATTTGTAAACATTAAATGCAAATATTTCTTTACATTTACTTTTCAATAAATAATAATGCCAGACATGAGGGTTAAATATGTCGCTTGAATATATTACAAAGGTTTTAAAGATAGAAGTAAGTCCAAGTCAAAAATTAATATTAATAGTCTTGGCAAATTATTCGGACCAGTTTGGTCAATCATATCCCTCTCATAAAAAACTTACACAACTTACTAACCTTTCTCTAACAGCAATAAAAGATAATTTAAAAAAACTACAAGAGATTGGTTTAATAGAATGGGAAAGAAGAGATAACACTAGCAATTTATATAAAATATTAGGAGGGTCGGCAGACGACTATACCCAGCCGACAGGTGGCTACAATACTAAAGAGTATACTAAAAAGATATATATATTGGAGTTAGATAAAATAAATGAAATTTATAAACAGGTGTGTGATAAATCTTTTTATCAACATAGCACTAATTCAATCAAAGCTATTCCAAGATGGAAAGAACTTCGTGAATTAGGTAGAAAGGGAATTGTCTCTCCAAAAACTGGCAAGAATATAGATCTTGTCAGTGAAGAGTTCTGGTTTAAATATTTTGAAATAGCAAACTCAGATGGTCATAAAAAATGGATCAGATCTTTTTGGGATAAAAAACCATCACTCATGACAATGCTGGGAGTCAATCAGTTTGATGCAATAATAGAGAGAAGATATGGATGATATTTTTTATAGCAGCTCTGGTGCAACCCTGGGAACAGGTTCCTCTACATCTGGTGCAACAGCAACAGCAAATGTAACATTTAGACCTGTAGAAACACCAAGGATTTCAGATCCAGATAACATTAGAAAATTAAAACATCAAATTACAAAACTTGAAAATGAGCTGACTCTAGAAAGAAATGAAAACACTTCGTTGCTTTCAAAAATAAATGAGCTAGAACAAAAAGTTACAAAACAAAATCAAGTCGGAATAGATGTTTTTAATGACAAAGAACTGAAAATTATTTTAAGCAAAATTCATCCAGACAAAAATCAAAACAAGCCAAGCTACAACGAACTTACTAAAAAAATTAATTTATGGAGATCTAAATGAATCAACTAAATTCTGTCGCTGAACCTACATTTGATCTAGAAGCCAATGTTATAGGATCTATGACCTTGACTCATGCAAACTTTACCAAAGCTCAAGAAGGGGGGCTGATGCCAGATGATTTTGTAACAACCTCTTATAAAAGAGCATATGAAATTATGTTAGAAAAGCAAACATCCGACATAATTACTCTGCAAGCATCTTTAAAAGATATACATTTTGAAGAGGTAAGAATTGCAGCTGTTGAATGTATATCAACGGCAGGGTTTACACATTGGTTAAAGTTAATGCACGAAAAAACATCTAATAGAAAGCTTTTAAATCTTGCACAATCAATACCAGACATTGTTGATGAAGATATAAAAATAGAACAAAAAATAGATAAAATAAATCAACTACTCATCGATAACAAAATTACGAAAAATTTAGGATCACCACAAAAAGCCACCGACATTTTAAAAAATGTTGAAAAAGAATTAAGGGATACTGCATCTATAGATAAAAATTTAATTAAAACTGGCTTTAACAAAATTGATAACAAAATTAAAGGTTTTAAAAAAGGTGATTTAATTGTTGTGGCAGGCAGACAAGGAATGGGAAAAACAACCTGGGCATTAAACATAGCGACAGAAAATATTTTAGCAGGCAAAACGGTTCTTATGTTTAGCCTTGAGATGACAAATGAACAACTGCTTAAAAAAATAATAAGTTCACAGTCTGGTCTTAGTATGGATCTTTTAATGACAGGAAATCTTACAGATTTTGAATGGGATGATTTTAAACTTGCAAAAGAAAAAATTGAAAAATCTAACTTGTTTGTTTATGACAAATCCCCAATAACAATTGAGACATTAGTTAATAAAACAAAAACAATACAGGCTGTTCATAATATAGATCTTATTGTTGTAGATTATTTGCAACTATTAATGACATCAAGCAAGGCTCCTAGTAATTCAGATTCAAGAGCTGCATCAATGAGTTATATTTCAAATCTTCTGAAGGGACTGGCTAAAGACATTGGATGTCCGCTAATAAGTTTGAGTCAATTAAACAGGGGTGTGGAGGCTCGAACAGATAAGCGACCAGTTCTTTCAGATCTTCGTGATTCTGGTAGTATAGAACAAGATGCAGACATGGTTATTATGTTATATCGCCAGGAATATTATGATGCTTTAGATACTGGATTAGCTGAAGTTATCATAAGAAAGAATAGATTAGGAGAGACGGGAGATTTTGAACTTGGCTTTGACGGATCCAAATCTAGATTTACTGATCCAGAAGAGGCTGCATTCGGGAGAAAAGAAAATGGACCAATCTGAAAACTTTCATCAACAGTTAAGAGATATTATTCCAACTATATCTGAGACAAGGGTTAGTGTTTTAAAGTCAGAAGCTAATTTAAAAAAAGTATTCTGGCAACAACTATGTCAAGCCAAAGATGATGGAGAGAGAAGTTACAATGCTCAGAAAGCTAAAGCTGAAGCATCATCAAATTATTTTGAAGCTTCGCTAATGGTTGCCACATCAAAGGCAAAGTTAGATGCTTTACAAACTGAAAAGCAGGCAATAGATATGCAGTTTGAAGAATGGAGAACCAAAATGGCAAACTTAAGAATGGAGAGAAGTAGATATGGAGCATAAAGATTTTGAAAGTTTTTGCGGACATATGCATCAAGAGCATTTATTAGAAGTAAGAAGAGAGACTAATTACAAAGAACAAGGAAAACCATATAATGAATATGTTTTAAGTAATTTAAATTTTCTTTACGAAACATATGAAAAGCAAGTCAGCGAACAAGCAAGAAAAACTTTGGATGGATTCAATATCCCAAATGGGATGCATTGTTTGTAAACTGTATTTAGATTGTTATACGCCAGCTGAGATCCATCATATTGATGGTAAAACAAAGCCTGGAGCACATCTTAAAACAATTGGATTATGCTTTAGGCACCACAGAGAAGGCGTAAATAATGAGCTGTATGTGTCAAGACATCCAAACAAAAGAGAGTTTGAAAAAAGATATGGAACAGAACAATATCTATTAGAAAAAACTAAAGAATTATTATGAGTCAACCACAACAACATCAAAAGTTATACGGAGATATCTCGTTGGGGGAGAGAAAAAAAATAGAACAAAAGAAAAAACTACAAACAATAGAAAGTCAAAAAAAAAGTAAAGAAGATGCCTGAAAAATTAAAAAGAAGTGAAAAGATTAGAGACAGACAAACTGGTAAAATTACTAC
>MDTB01152323.1_pt1 | contig 13885 bp, 11 predicted proteins | sample 811161 | NCBI WGS metagenome assembly MDTB01 (sample SAMN05326650, study PRJNA326480) | marine metagenome | isolation source: seawater | place: Mediterranean Sea | collected 2009
AAGTTGACACCGAAGAGTTAGAAGATCTAAGTGAAGGGTTAAATCGACCATCACAAACAGAACTAGATCAAATATCTAATCTCTCTGCTGCTGCAACGCAAACCACGGAAGATGAAGATGACGCACTAAGTTATTTTCAAAAACTCGCTGAAGAGTAAACATTAAGAAAGGGGTCTCACGACCCCTTTTTTTATTGCCCACTAAGTCTTGGGTTATACGTTCCTTTCAGTTTATTATTAATAAATTGAGAGGATTTACTATATTTCATAATTTTTCTCATATCGGAAACTGCTACGTCTAAGTATTGAGGTTGTAATACTTTTATTCTTCTTTTTGCTTCATTCTCATTCTCTTCATACTCATAGTTACTTACAGAAAATACATTTGTATGTGATACTACATTACCACTTGCATCTCTCACTGTGCCTGCATTATCTACAGATGATAGATTAGGAAGATCTGTACCACTATATGTGATTTCTGAACCATCTTCAAGATATCTACTTTCAAAATTAGAATCTACAATTAATCCTTCTGGAACAACTGCTCTGAAAGACTCATCTATTAACAACTCAGTGACATAATGATGAACCTCGGTTAATCTCTCCTCAGTTCCGTACTTTGCTAAGATGTAATTTTGGAAATCATTAGCACTCAAAGGCCATTGGTCTCTGACTTTAATAATATTATTTGTGGTCAAGATAACCCAATCGTATCTAGGATCTCCATAGACTCTTTCAGCGACTTGTTCTGGTCTATCATCACCAGTTATAACATAATCTTCAAATGCTGTTATTACATTTTTTAAGTCATCACGAAGTTTAGGCCTTCTGAATATGTTCTTTACAGGTATAAACTCATCATTTGATGTTCTATCTGTAGTTCTAGAAACATACGCTAAATTTGGAAAATAAGAAAAATATCCTTGCATTTTAGTAACCTACGTCTGAACTATATGGGCTGTTTTGATCTATTTCACTGATCGGGTAAAGATCTCCAGTTGATTCTGGATCATTAGGATCATATTGTCTATCCTCTGCAACATCCTCACTATAATCTGTATCGTATATTGGTTCTAATTCAGCAAATCTTAGAGACATACTCACTGCAATAGGCATACCATTTTCATATGCCAACCATTGGCCTTCTGGTGTATAGTTAAGACTGACGTTAGTTAAAGCACATGGTTTAAATTTGTTCACACCAAGAATACTTCTATTACCATTGGTTACAAATCTCAATCTGAATATGTTTGGAGTTCCTAAGAAGAATGATGGGCCACCAGCTTTACCTACGTTGGTGTTCGCTCCGTTATCAACCTTTCTAGTTTTCTTAGGTGCAGACCATTGTTTAAATGCACGAATAATCATTCTAACATTTGCAGCTTCTAATCTGTTTCTAGGACTCATAGTCCATTGATATTCAAATGATCTTAAAATTACACCAGCAAATAATAATTCTGTATTGGAGTTAGATATCACACCAACACTTCTCTGCATTATAGATTCAGCACTTAATCCAGAGACAGTAGCTAATTGTTCTATTTTCTCTGCTGCTATCAATCCTCTTGTAGACTCTTGAGTCAACATATCTGCATTTAGTGCCGTATTTCTTATAGCAGGCCCTGTTCCAAATAAATCTCCTGTTAATATACTACCAATCACATTTTTACTTGCTATTTGAGCACCACCCATTTGTTTATTGGTCATAGACTCATCATTCCAACTTCTTCCATTCTCATCCGTCATGTTATTAGGCATAGGCATTTTGATACCAGCACCTAATTTCTTTTTATATGGACTATATCTTTCAGCACCGAACGCTAAACCACTTTCTCTTTGTTTGCCAGGCTGCAAAAGACCTTCTCCATACTTACCGTCAAAAGTTTTTGCATATGGAGCACGATATGAATAACATTGTATGAACATATGATCCATATTATTAGCCATATCCATAGGATATTTGACTATCTTTTTAAACATACCGTCTTCAGATTCAGCACCAGAAAATGCTTTTTTGGTTCCCTCCATCAATGCTTGACCATTACCAGAACCACCTTCATATCCTCTCCCAGTTCCAGAATTGGTCTTACTTGTAGGATAATTGGCTTTCTTTGACCACATCTCCAACTCTTTCATAGACTTCTCTTTCTTAGGATTTACCTTGATGTTGTCTTTTTTCAACCATTGTGGTTTTACAGTGCCAGGTGCAGTTGCATTGATATGATTTGTAGTACTTGTTTTTATTGCTGAATCAATTTGATCCAGTTCATCATTATTCCATCTTTGATCTCCTGGCACAAATACATTAGAATTACTTGTCAACTGAGATCTATCCCAAACTCCATCTTTGTATATTGCTGGCTCGTTTGGTTTGAGTTCACCGTTTGCATCAACTGGACGAATTGTTGTTCCCCCTGTGTCATCATAAAATACCTTATAATTTGTGACATTGCCATCCTTATCCCTTTGACTGATAGGTACATCAATAGGAAGTTCTTGGCCATATTGATTTTGTGATATTGGATTCTCTATGCCATATTCATCAAGTTTTTGCGATGCTGGTAAATTAACATATCTATTATACTCATCTATATCAACTGGAGCACCATTAATATAACCTTGAGCCGTCTGTTGGTCAAAGTAATTATTGGATCTTTTTCTAGTTGTTATATCCTCTTCAAATAGTGCCACTATTTTCTTCTCCGTTGATGACGAGCATTGAAAGCTCTATACTTGGGATACCTCATACCCCTTTTGTCTATAAATTGTTCAGTAGGTAATAACGATATTTTTGCCCAATCCTCATCACGAGGAACTTTGAACATACTTCTGATACCAGAATACTTATATCTATGTATGCTGTTTTTAGGAATTGGGGATTCTCCACGACTATTTAGTAGGTTATTTGCAATCACATCACGATAATCTGGATTTATGTAATGTAGGTTACATGCTAAGAACCCATCTTCATAAAATCCTACAATCACAGCTAAGGGTTGAACATCCCAAAATTCCAAATATTGTGATGATCCAGCGTTATATGAGAAGAAAAACAAGTCACCTTGTTTGACACCACCTTGATCGAATGTTTGACCAGTTCTTTCTTGTACTGATATTAGTGCCTGTTCTAAAGCACCAACATACCATGAGTCAGGCTTTAATTCAATACCAGCTTGTTCTTTAATATCTTCTACGATCATGTGAAATACCTAGGTCGTCTTCTGTCATGAGTTTGAATTCATATTTTCTATCTGCACAGAATTGTTTTGCTGCTTCCCACTTTGCCTGATTTACGACCCATGTTTTAACTTCATAGTACCATGCTTGAGTTTTCCTCTTTGGATTCTTTTTGGGTTCTTTAATCTGTTTTTTAGGTTTAACTTCAACTACAACTGATCTACTTTTACCGTTACCATCCTTGTATTTGATAAAGAAGTCTGGAAAGTATCTGTGTACTCTATTGTCTATAGGATTTTTGTATGGAATCCAAAATTCTTCAGACTGCCATTGACTTATACTTTCAGTAAGATCACAATATTGCATGAATTTCTTCTCCCATAATGATCTATAAATGATCTGAGTGGGATCACCCTTATACTTTTTTACATGTTTTGGTTTAAATTTTCCCTTATAAGACATATACATAGTATGATAAGTCATATTTTATTTAGATGGCCAGGCAACAGAAAAGTTATTTCAGCAACGATAAGATAGTAAAGAATTTAGACCAGTTCAGAGTATCTTTAGGTGCTCCAGCTCTATCAAACTTCTTTCAAGTTGAATTAGATTTTGCCAGATCCATTGCAGAACCTAAAGATTCTTTTCCAGTTGAGTTAAATGCTGCTTCATCTGGCATATATGAAAAAGAGAAAAATGCAAACGATCTAAGTCAATGGTTTACATCATGTGGATTGATGGAACAGGGAGATAAAGAGAGATATGAACTGTTAGCAAACGAAGCAATGTTGCCTGGAACATCTATGTCGGTTGCACAGGAGATAGGAAGTAGACAAGGTATTAGAGAGAGATTCGCAACACAGAGATCATATACAGATATATCAATATCTTTTTACCTATCTAATGATTATAAGATATTGAAATTGTTTCAAGAGTGGATGAACTTCATGAATCCTTTGTATATAACACAGGAGGGAGTCAGACATACACAGGGATATCCAGGCGGATACCCTAATCATGGTGAGAGATATGCCTTTCATAGACAAAGATATCCACATGACTATAAAAGGAACATAAAAATTACAAAATTTGAAAGAGATTTCAAACCAGAGAAACGAGATGATGTTATTACATCAATAGATCCTACCTTCGGACATGAAGTAAGAAGCTTTGGAACCAGAAGACAGAAGGGTAAAAACTATTATGACATGGGCCCAACCAAAGACGAAGAGTATAGACCAAATGCTCTTACCTATAACTTTGTAAATGCCTTTCCTATATCCATACAAGATATACCTCTTAATTATCAGACAGGTTCTCTAATACAGGTTGTAGTTGACTTTTCGTACGATAGGTACTATATTGTTAATAATCAAGGAATACCAGCGCCAGATACCCCAACTAAGGGATCTACAACTCTAGTTACTTCTAACAATTCCATTGAAACAAACGTAGATAAAGCGTCAAATTAACCCTCTAAATAATAAAGAATAATTACTTATTATGCCTTTACCAAAAATTACAACGGCAGAGTATGAATTGAAGTTGCCTTCATCAGGGAAAACAATAAAATACAGACCGTTTCTTGTAAAAGAAGAGAAGATTCTTATACTTTCTCTCGAATCACAAGACAATAAACAAATTACTAATGCTGTAAAACAGGTTCTTAAAGAATGTGTCATAACAAAGGGAGTCAAGATTGATCAACTGGCCAGTTTTGACATTGAATATCTGTTCTTGAACGTTCGTGGCAAATCTGTGGGTGAAACTATAGATTTACTTGTTACTTGTGGAGATGATGGAGAGACAGAAGTTCCTGTAACTATTTCTATTGATGAAATTACAGTATCTAAATCAGATGATCATTCTCCAGATATTGAACTATCAGATGGTTACACTGTAAAAATGAAGTATCCATCACTAAGTCAATTTATAGACAGTAACTTTGGTGAAATTGATGGTAAAGATGTTGTTGACAAATCATTTGATATGGTAGCATCTACTATAGATATGGTTTATAATGATGAAGAAATGTTTTCAGCAGCTGAGTGTACTAAAAAAGAATTGAAAGAGTGGGTTGAGTCATTGACATCAGCACAGTTTAGTAAGATTGAAAAATTCTTTGAAACTATGCCTAGACTAACACATACATTAGAAGTGGTAAATCCAAATACTGAAAAGAAAAATACTGTAGTTCTAGAGGGGCTATCGGATTTTTTCGCCTAAGTATGTCTCATGTTGATCTAGAGACATACTTCAAAATCAATTTTGCCCTCATGCAGTACCATAAATATAGTTTATGGGAAATAGAGAATATGCCTCCTTGGGAGAGGGATATCTATGTGGGATTACTCAAACTTCATATTGAAGAAGAACAACTAAAACAAAGATCACGAGAGGGACAAGCACGCAATGGCTAAATTTGGCGGATCAGCAATGACAATGATTGGGAATGCTGCCAAACGTGTGTCTAAGTCTAAAGTTGTAAAGAAGACTGCGATAGCTGGTAAGAAGGCTATCAGAGGTGCAAAGAAAGGTATAGCTGGAGTAAAAGGTTCTGGTGGTCTAAAAGGTGCAGTATCAAAGATAAAACCAATCAGAGCGGATCTGAAACAAGGTGGTATCAGAAAGATTAATAAACTTGTAGAGAATAGAGTTTCAAATTTAATTCCAAAGTTATCAAACAAAATAGAAGAGAAGGTAGATTCATTTGATCCTAAAAATTTCTTAGGTAAGATATTTGATGGTGGTTTGGATTCTTTGAATGGGTTCGCTGGTGGTCTTGATGGACTGAAAGATAATATGAAAGAAAATGCTGAATTTATGGAGAAGGCACATAAATTAGCAACAGATTTTATTAATAAGTTATCGAAAGGGAAGAAAAAGAAAAAAGGTGGCGGTGTTGGAGGATTAATAGGTAATGTATTTAAAGGTCTTGCTGTCGCTGGTGTTGCGATGCTTGCTGCTCCAGCAGTAGCAAAAGTTGCAGTTGCTGGTGGTGCTGGATATGTTGGTGGAAAATTACTCAAGAAGGGTATTGACTTCATAAGAGGAAGAAAGAAAAAGAAATTAGAGAAAAAACAAGAAAAAACTAGGAAAGATAAGAAAGGAGGAAAGACAGATAGTATTTTCTCTAGTATCTTATCTAAACTTGATGGTGTATTGGGTTTTGATAAACCAAAAACAGAAGAAACCGCAGCGGTTCCTATGGACAAACCAATACCAGAAAAATTTATTGGTGGAATTTTAGGATTTGGTGGAAAGAAAAAGAAAGAACCAGAAAATTATCAAGATCTAGTTAAGATGGGTGTGACCTTTGAGGATACTGGTGTCCAAGGATCCTCAAGATATGTAGAGGCAGTTCACCCCAGAGATCCCCATGCAGCAGATAATAAAGCTATGGGAAATACACGAAACAGAAAATATAAACAAAGGATACAAAAAGCATACTATTCAGGCTTTGGATCTCCAAAACATGAACAGATATTGAATTTGCCACTTGAGGATTTTATTAACTTACAATTGTATGGAATAGATCCTTCAACAAAAGAGAAGGTCAAGGCAGAAAAGAAAGGTAAGGTAGAGGTTAAAAATAAGAGAATGAGAGGGATGGGAGCAAAAGATAGAGGAAGAGAAGGTGGCAACTTTAGTGGAGATAAACAAAAGAATGTAAGAGGTGAGAATGTGAAAGGTTTTATGCCTGACATAGGCGGATTACTTGGAAGGTCAAAGGATCTACTTGGTGGTTTGGCGGGTGGAATTGGTGGAATTGGTAGTAAGATTGGATCTGGTATTGGTGACTTTCTGAAAAGTGATGCTGCCAATTTCTTATCTCGTGGAATGACTGGTACAGTGGGAAGTGGAATCAATTTAGTAAAATCACTCTTCCAACCGAGTAAAGAACCACTTGCAAAGAGAGCTGCTGTAGCTGGTGCTGTATCAAAACCAGTGGGAAAATCTTCTGGTGGTGGTAATAAGAGTGGAGGAGGAGCAGCTGGAGCCCTGTTACAATCAGGAGGCGGCAAGGCAACACAACCTCAAAAAATGGAAAGAGATATAGTCACTCCAACAAACACACCTATTGGTTTAATTGCAATAGACTTGAATAACTTGCACATTTTACATTCAAAATCTGTATTTAACATAGTGGATGCATTATAATGGCAAAAACATCTGTAACCGAAGTAAAAGCTAATAAGGAAGCCCAAGGGGCGGTTGATGGTGCTGAGAAAAAAATTAATCAGTTCAAACGTTTCTTAGGTAGAGCTAAGGAACAGGTAAAAGGTGAAGACGAACCATCAGAGTCAGTTATTTCTAAAGCTGAAGGATATGTCAGTAAGATGGAAGAGGACACAGGCAACGGTGGCGGTGGAGCAGGAACATTTCTTAAAGGTCTTTCTGAAGGTGCTTTGGGTGTTGTATTGGGACTACCTCTATTACTTCAAAGGGGTAACACTTCAAAAGCTAACGAACCTGTTGATGTTCAGAAAGACTACGAGGGAGATGAAAAGGAATTAAAAAAAGAAATACAAGATGAACAGAAGATAAAAGACAAAGGAATGAAGGCTGTTGAGGAAACAGCAAAAACTGGAAAGGAGATAAGTAAACAGAAGATTGATGAAATTAAAACTGTAAAGCAAGAACAGAAAGTAGAAAAACAACAAGAAACTCCTGTAGAGGATGAGTTACAGGAAGAAGAAAAGAAAGAAGATGCTGAGGAACAAATTAAGAAAGAAAAAGAGATAGTAGATGATAAAAAAGAAAAACTAGAAGATGTTACGATTAGTGGTGAGACAGCTGAAAAATTTGAAGAGGCAGTTCAGAAACTTAAGATAAGACTTAAAGAGAAAGTTCTCAACAAAAAAGTAGATCCAGTTTCAGTCGTCAAGTCTGTAAAACCCGATGATAAACCAGCATTGAATGAATTGACAGAGGAGAAGAAAAAACTTAAGTTAGAGAGACTTTCTTTAGAGAAACAAAGAAAAAGAATAATAGACATACATGGTAGAGATTCCACTGAACATGATGAGATTAAAGCCAAAATAGCAACTGTCAAGGAGAAATATAAAGAACTTCCAAAGGCTGCAAGGGGTGGTATCATTCAAGGGCCTCAATCTGGATATCCAGTAACATTGGATGGAAAAGGTATTGATTTTATTGGACATGGTACTGAGGAAGTTCGTACGAAAGAAGATGGTAATGGTGCCTTTGTTATACCAATAGACACTCCTCATACCAAAAAAGATCCTACTCTTCAAAAGAGAAGAGACAGAGAAGCACAGGCGATGGGTTTCAAGAAAGGTTTTAGTTCTGGTGGATTACTTAAGGGTTTTAGTGCTGGTGGAATGGATTCTAATAAAGTATTTGGACAGGCCCCAATAGATAAGGATTCCGAATTATACAAGTACTCAGACATAGACAAAGTTCATGAGAATTTGGATACTCAAGGTTATCAACATGAAACCACTACGACCCAAGAAAAGGGCGGTATTACAAAAGTAAAATCAGAATCATCTTTAATGACACCAAAACAACAGTATGAGTTTCTTGCAAACCACCCTACTGTTGGTGTAGATAATATTATACAGTTAGTTGATGGAACATACTTCCCCAATGTGGGTAGAATGGCTGCTAAAAGCTGGCCAGAAACGGTTAGGACGATAGAGAAATTCTTAGAAGAAGGTGCTGAGTCGGTCAAAGAAATGTCTGGAGTAAGTATAAAGAAAGAGGTGAAAATGGCCTTAAAAGAGTTCAGAAAGACGTTTAAGGACTTAGAAAGATTTAGAGATCGTAAGACAGGAGAGTATGATATCCCTGCAATGACAGAACATCTAAACTCTTTCGTTCCAGGCACCATACCTTACGCTAAGGTTCAAATGGAAGCAGCTAAGAAAGCAGAGAAGAGACAAGAAAGACAAGATAAAATGATGGAGAATGTTAGAAATAAGTCTATGGGAGGTTTCTTAAAGATAGATGGACTCAATGGATATTCTCAGGGAGGTGTTCTCCAAAATGTTATGACATATCCAGAGTATAGTGATGGTGGTGAAGTCCAAGAATCACCCGCCTCTGGTATACCAATACCAATTCCTTTACCAGCACCAGATTCTCCTACTCCATCTTCCGAGACAGTAGCACCACCACCTGATGTGCCAATGATGATGGGTTCTACTGATGGAGAGGTTATGTCGGCATTCTTATTCAACGAGTTGGGGGCATCATGACAAACATTAAAAAGGTTAATTTTAAAAAAGCAACAATCACAATAGACGAAGAAATTCAGTTTGCAGGGGATAAGAAAGACTCTGAGAATGAAGGTAGATTGAGTGCCGAAAGTATTGTTGATAAGATTGTTACTTTTGATTACTATGAAGATGTTCTATCGCCAGCGATAACAGCCTATGTTCGTGTAAGTGATACTACTAATATACTAAGTAGACTCCCAATTAGAGGATATGAGAGAGTAGATCTTGTGTTTGGTACTGGAAATGGAGATCTGTCATTTGGTGAAAGTGAAAAATTTTCAAATCCATTGTATATTACTGCGATTAAAGATGTTAGAAAAAACGAGGGAGAGGAATCATTTACATTAGTATTGAGTTCTTTGGAGAATTTGATGAATGAAACTACCCGATGCCAGAAAAAATATGAAAAGGCAAATATAAGTACCCATGTTGCAGACATTCTCAAAGATCCAAACATATTTAATATCAGTAAGGAAGAATTTGATGAGAGAGTGGAGATCGAAGATTGTAGTACACCTTATTCTTTCATTGGTAATAATAGAAAACCATTTTATATCTTGAGTTGGTTGTGTCCTAAAGCTCAACCATTGAAAGAAGGAAAGGTTGGAGGCACCTCTGGGTTCTTTTTCTATGAAACTTATGATGGTTATAAGTTTAAATCTGTAGATGGATTATTAGCACAGACAGGAGAGTTGGAATCTAAAAAACTACAGTCACAACAATCGCCAACAAGAGCAATAGAAACATACACTGGTAGTAGTATGATTGATTCATCTCCAGACCCAGAAAATAATTTTCAGATCCTCAGTTATATGATGGATTCTGCAACCAATTTGCAGAAAAATTTAAGAGTTGGATTGTATTCAAACTTGACATATTTCTATAATCCGTTAGACTGGACTACGAGGGCATTACCACACTCATTAAGAGAAGAAGTGGAGAAAGATGGTATGTCTGTTGCAGGCGGGACTGTTCCAATACCAGCTGGAGATGTTAGTAAGAATGCTTCTAGGGTTTTAGTTAGGATTGGAGACACAGGTATGCTGACTCCATCACTATCAACTAATCAAGATGATGATGTGGAAGGATCTGGTAGATCTGATGCTGACATGGCAAAAGCGTTCTCTCGTTACACATTGCTGTTCCAACAGTCCCTAAATATTAATGTACCATGTAACATTAACTTGAGAGCTGGAGATATCATTAAGGTTGAAATACCAGCATCAGGGCCATTGAAAAGTGAAAAGAATAAAGAAGTTGATAAGGAACTCAGTGGGTTTTATTTAATACGTTCTTTACGACATCATTTTCAATTGTCTCAAGGAAAAAACATAACTGCCTTAAATCTCGTAAGAGATTCGTATGGCCTTACATAAGGAGTAAACTATGAAAAGTATAGAAGATCACATAGAAAAAGACAAAAAGATCGCAGATGATCCTTTAGCAAACCCTGCAGCTCGCAGACATGCAAAAGAAGAATTGCATGACTTAGAAGAATATGCAGAACATCATAAAGAAGAGATCAAAGCGGGAGATCATCATGACCCTAACGCTTTAGAAATATTCTGTGATTTACACCCAGATGAACCAGAATGCTTGGTTTATGACGACTAATGTTAGACAGTGCCTTACTAAAGACCAACTTTGTTGGCCGAGATGGATTCGTATGGTGGATTGGCCGAGTTGCTGAACCTAGTGTTTGGCGTAACGAAGCTACTGATACGGATGCTGGATGGGCATTTAGGTGTAAAGTTAGAATAATAGGATATCATCCATTTGATGATGCTATATTACCTGATGAAGACTTGCCTTGGGCTCATGTGTTGGTAGATGCAACATCTGGATCTGGTCAAGCAAATATGGGTGACAGTTCCCGAATGATGGGAGGAGAGACTGTATTTGGTTTCTTTTTAGATGGAGAGGAAGGACAACAACCAGTCATATTTGGTGCATTAGCAAGAACTGTTAACTCATTGGGGCCAAAAAATACCCCACCATTAGAAGACGATACTGGTAGTGAGAATGTTTTTGGTGTTCTTAGTGGTAGAGAGGCAGGGGGAGAAGGCCCTACAAGTCTACCCTTACAGGAAGATAAGGAAGGAGGCACTACACCATCTGGTAATGCAGACAAAGGAGTTGGTAAATTAAAAGATAAAGATACTCCATCTGGTAAAAAAGTTGATGCAAGTCTTTTAGAAGGAACAAGTAAGGGAGTTCAAAGTGAAGGTGCTTTCTCCAACAGAGGTGCAGCTGAAACTGTCACTATGTCCAATGCTTGTGATAAGGGTAATGATGCTCTTAGTGAAGTCACACATACAGTAGGTAGTTTTCTAAAAACAGTTAATAGTCTTACCCAGTATGCAGATGAGTGGGTAGATACATCAAGAAATCTCCTAGTAGATATAAGGAAAGAGGTCAACAGAGCTTCAAGACTTGCCACTGGTGCAATGAGAAAGATTGTTATAACTCTCAGAGATAAGGTGACATCATATCTTTCTAAGAGATATAGAGATTTTATAGGAGTAGAAGTTCAAGAGGCACAAAAAACTCCAATAGTTGCTGCCTTCAAAAGAATCATGGATGTGATATATTGTGTGTTTGAGAAGATAGGGTTTGATCTTAAAGACCAAGTTAAATCTTTATTTGAAGATCTTATCAAGAATGGAGCACTAAACGCAGCTATTTGTGCCATTGAACAGGCCGTAGGTGTGTTGATGGCTGGAGTCAATGATGCTATAAAATCTGGATTAGCACCAATTACACAAGGTCTAGATTGGTTAACAGGGTCAATAGGTGGTGTAGGTAGTTTATTAGACAAAGTAACAAGTTTCACAGACTCACTGATGTCCTTCCTAGAGTGTGATTCTCTACAATGTAAAGAGTACGAAGATTGGTCACAAAAAGGAGGCCTCAGGAAAAAACCTAATCTATCATTTAGTTCTATAATAGATAAATCTAATTTCTTGTCTAGTATACCTACAACTTCTGGTTTGAATATATCTGACCCTGGCTTCTTCAACTTAAGTATAAATGATAGATTCTCAGTATTAAGTATTCTCAACAAAGGCCTTCCTCAGTTAACAGATTGTAATGACAAAGTAAGTAGTCCAAAGAATCAAGATGATTTGTCAGATAGTGTGCCGCCAGGTTTCGTTTGGCCTGATTGTATTCCACCAAAGGTAGAGGTATATGGGGATGGAACTAAAACTGCTGCAATGATTCCAATTGTATCATCAGTGGATGGAAGTATATTAACACTACAGATAATTGAGAAAGGGTTTGGATATACTAATCCACCAGTCGTATCTATCATTGATAAGACTAATAATGGTGGAGGAGCTAAGGCACAAACAATCATAGATGAGAATGGATCTGTTGTTGATGTGTATATGATAACTTCTGGGGAGGGATATTGTCCATCAACTAACGTAGTTCCACCTAAGTATCCTGTTACAGAAGGGCCTGGTATTGGTGTTACTTCTGGAATAGGTGACGATGGAACTAACTTAGATACTATCGCACCATTCATAACATTCACTACTCCATCTGACGATGCTGTTGGTGTTCAGACTGCTGCATCTTTGTCAGTTACATTCAATGAACCAATAGTCAAGGGCGTTGGTAATATTACTATCACAGAGACTACAAGTAATGCTCTACATGAAATTATTCCTATAGGTGACAACAATAGGATATCATTCTTGTCTGATAGAATTATAAAAATAGATCCAAATGCAAACTTCAAGTCAAATACAGAATATTATATCTCTATGACAGAAGGATCATTCAAAGACTTGAATGACAATAACTTTGCTGGTATGGCAAGGACAGATACTTACAACTTTACAACGAGAGGAGTTTCTGGAATTGGTACTCAGGCAGTTGGTATTGTGACTAGTCTCATACCACAGAAGCCTGGTATTGGATATACTTCTGGTGATTATGGTCAAGTTGGTGATTGTACATTTGATTTCTTACTAACTCCAGCTGGATCTATAGTTGGTATCAGAAATATGAATTGCAAAGATAAACATACTGTGATCCCTCCAGTGACAATAAATACAAAAACAGGATTGGGAGCAAGACTCCTTCCAGTTGTTACATATAGTCCAGACTTTGTTTCAGATATAGGTGAGAGACCTAGTGCTGGAACTCTTGTAGTAAATGTGGTAGACTGTGTTTATAGTTTACCTAAGACACAAGTTGGTTGGGTAAATGGTAATCCTTACTATGGTGATTTCCATGTTCATCCCACAACAGGTCTTAAAATGGTTGGTGCAGTACATGTATCTACACCACATGCTACAATATACAATACAAAAGAAGAAAGTTTGGGTCAATCTGCCCCAGTGACTTACACAGAATCAACCACCACTACACCATCAACCCCTCAGACAGATGTTTCCAGCACCACAGTACAGTCTACTACAAGTGATACAACTCCAACTCCGCAAGTCGAAC
>MDTB01158297.1_pt1 | contig 13885 bp, 14 predicted proteins | sample 811161 | NCBI WGS metagenome assembly MDTB01 (sample SAMN05326650, study PRJNA326480) | marine metagenome | isolation source: seawater | place: Mediterranean Sea | collected 2009
GGTCCAGCCCCAGGCTGGGCTCCTGAAGTTGGGCGGCGGCCGCGATGCGCCTTTCTAGCCGACCAACAAATAGATGCCGTTCCGGTACCTGGACGACGCCGCGGAAATACCTGCCAAGCACCGCGCGGGGCGGCGGCCGCAGCCATCCGAACCCGCCGCCGTCGAGGATTGCGGATTCGGCGGCATCACAAAGATCTTCCAGATCTTCATCAGAGACTTCTTCAAGCGGTTCAACCGCTGTTTTTATATCAACCATCAACGTGCCTTTCCGTCCCATTTCAGAAAATTGGCAAGCAGACGAAGTCCTGCCACCTGACTTTTTTCCGGATGGAACTGAGTTCCGATCATGTTGTCACGACCGACAATCGCGGCAAAAGCACCACCATGATCTGTCGTTGCCAATACATCAGCCGGTTCCGTGCAGACTATAGCGTAACTGTGCACGAAATAGGCATGATCGCCACTCGTGAGGCCGGCGAGCACCGGGTGCGATCTCGCTTCGGGGCGCAGCTCGATCACATTCCATCCCATATGCGGAATTTTGAGGCTAGGATCGGATGGCTCAACGGGGCAAACTTCGCCGGGCAACCAGCCAAACCCGTCATATGTGCCGAGCTCGACCCCGCGATCTGCCATAAGCTGCATGCCGACGCAGATGCCGAGGAACGGCTTAGCGTATTCCCGCACATTTCTCTCCAGCGCGGTGATCATACCCGGAAGAGCACATAACCCGGCCGCACAATCGCCAAACGCGCCAACTCCGGGCAGAACGACCCGGTCGGCAGCATCCAGCGCCGCCGGATCATCGGTGACAGCGATATCGGTTTCGATGCCCTCTTCGTGCGCCGCACGCTCCAATGCCTTTGCCGCAGAGCGCAAGTTCCCCGAACCGTAATCTATTACAACAGTTTTCATCGGGCGACCGGCCAATATTCTGGAGATTGCGAAGGGCTACCTGTCGCAGCATCGGTCTGCATGGCCGATGAATCCGACCGTAAATCGAAAAATCGTCTAAGTGCCAGCTCAGGGTCGGGGGCTGCCGACAGACCTTCCATGTCCCAGCCTCGGACATCGAGAGCGTTCCGCCGCCAGTCGTTGGCACAAAATCCGATGATCGTCGCAATGCCGACCATCACTGCGCCACAGGTCATTGGACCAAGCTGTAGCGCTGCGCCGCCCCCCCCGAGCGCAACCGGGCCGGCAAGTAAGCCGATGGCAGCGAACCACATTCGGTGAGAAAGTGCCCAGAAAGGTCCGAAAAAAAAGGCCGGCCAGCAAAAACCTTCTTTGACCAGAATTGCTTCCTTGTCGGGCGTCAGCGCTGACGGCCGCAGGTGTATACTGAAAACCTGCATGTCATTCCAACCGTTCAGCCGCCCAAAGTACCTTTGGTCGACGGAATGGAATCCGAGGCCCGTGGGTCGGTTTCTATTGCATCACGTAATGCGCGCGCCAGCGCTTTAAAGCAGCTTTCGACAATATGGTGATTGTTCTCGCCGTAAATAGTTTCAATATGCACGGTAATCCGCGCATTTTGCGCGAAGGCCTGAAACCATTCCTTGAATAACTCCGTGTCCATTTCACCGAGCTTCTGCTTGGAGAAATCTACCTTCCAGATTAGGTAGGGACGGTCAGATACATCGATCGAGACGCGACTAAGCGTTTCGTCCATCGGAATGATGGCAGATGCATAGCGCCGGATGCCGCGGCGGTCGCCTAGTGCGTTGTGCAGGGCTTGACCGATGGCGATACCGGTATCTTCGGTCGTATGATGAAAATCGATATGCAGATCGCCTTTCGCGCGCACCTTCAGGTCGATGAGACCGTGTCGTGAGAATATTTCCAGCATGTGATCGAGAAAACCGATTCCGGTTTCGACGTCATATTTTCCGGTCCCATCGACATTTACCTCGACCGTGATATCTGTTTCGGTCGTTTTTCTGGTAACTTTTTGTTTGCGCATGAGCGGGTACCTAATATTTCAATGGGTGCTGGCATATATCAATGACGACGAAACAGAGTTGTCACTTTTTCGAGTCACGGGATATCACACCCAAAATCGCGCGTTTTTATCAGGTACCGGGCCCGGACGCCAGTGTTGAACGCGCGTGACTGCTGCTCAGGGGCCTCTCCTCCAAGCGGACCGCCTAAAAAAGACTGATACGCGAATGAATTGTGTCAATCGGGTGTTGGTAGTTTAGAGCTTTATGGCGGGCTTAGCGGATATTAATGATTGGAACTTCCCCGACGGGGGAAGGGTTGCACAAAAACCGGAAACCTAGTGAACGGTTTCTGTCGCGCCCGGTCAGTTGGTCTCCGCCTCGAACACAGCACCGGAGGTGTTTTGTCGGAGATTTCTTGCTTGGTAGCGAATGATGCGTTCTACCACGCTAGCATTTTAACTGGCAGGATGTGGGATACAGATAATGTCTCTGTTTATCTCGGTGCGACGGCGGGTAAGTTTGTGTGGCGGAAAAAATTTCTGTCTATGCTGAACATCCAGCCATATCTCTGTCGCCATCTTTTGAGTGGATTCCAAATCCCGTCCACCCCGCGTCAAAATTTCCGAGCCGCTTCCGGATTTTGGCCCAGTGGACATCCGCAAAACACGAGCTAGAATTCGCGTGGTCGACTTGAGGCGTTTTAAACTAATACCGCTAGGCTCTCGGGCGGCTCTTGACGATGGCCTGCGAACCATCATCTTAATAGCAAATAACTTCGTATCCCTTCCGGCGCCGATCGATGCGCCCTCCCGGAGTGTTATGGCAGATAATAATATAGAGACATGGCACGGCACCACTATTCTGTCTGTGCGCAAAAACCGTAAGGTCGTAATCGCTGGCGATGGCCAAGTGACATTTGGCAACACAGTGATGAAATCGAACGCGCGCAAGGTGCGTCCCCTTGGCGATGGTGGCGTGATCGCCGGATTCGCGGGTGCGACTGCGGATGCCTTCACATTATTTGAGCGTCTTGAAGCGAAGCTGGAGCAGCACCCTGGACAACTCACCCGCGCCTGTGTCGAATTGGCGAAAGACTGGCGGACAGATCGCTATTTGCGCCGTCTGGAAGCAATGATGGCGGTAGCCGATAAGGACGTTTCGCTGGTGCTTACCGGTACGGGTGATGTTCTGGAACCAGAAGACGGTATCATTGGTATCGGTTCCGGCGGACCGTTTGCTCTGGCTGCCGCGCGCGGCCTTTTCGAGCAAGAAGGGCTCGAAGCTAGGGAAATTGCTAGCAGGGCAATGAAAATTGCCGCCGATATCTGTATCTATACCAATGAAAACGTGGTTCTTGAAAGTCTGTAATCCGTGACAAGTTTTTCCCCTCGCGAAATCGTCTCCGAACTCGACCGCTTCATTGTAGGCCAAAACGATGCTAAGCGTGCTGTCGCTATCGCGCTGCGCAACCGCTGGCGCCGCCAGCAGTTAGGGGACGACCTGCGCGAAGAGGTCCTTCCGAAGAATATCCTAATGATAGGACCGACCGGTGTCGGCAAGACCGAAATCGCACGCCGTCTCGCTAGACTTGCAGGTGCGCCGTTCATGAAGGTTGAGGCCACCAAGTTCACCGAGGTCAGTTACGTCGGCCGAGACGTGGAATCGATTATCCGTGACTTAGTCGAAACCGGCATTCACATGACGCGTGAGCGGATGCGCAAGGAGGTTGTCGTCAAGGCCGAGGTGGCTTCCGAAGAGCGCGTGCTTGATGCTTTGGTCGGAGAGGGGGCGAGCGCAGATACGCGCCAGAAATTCCGCTCAATGCTGAGGCAGGGCGAGCTGGACGATCGAGAGATTGAAATAGAGGTAACCGATGCTGCGGGTGGGATGCCGACGCTTGAAATTCCTGGGATGCCAGGTGCCCAGATGGGAATGATCAACCTGCAGGATATGATGGGTAAGGCCTTCGGCAACCAGACCAAGCCCAAAAAAATGACAGTGCTTGAGAGCCATGATCTGTTGATTGCCGAGGAAAGCGACAAGCTGCTTGATGATGATGCGGTGGTGCGCTCGGCGCTAGATGCGGTCGAGCAGAACGGCATTGTTTTTCTTGATGAGATCGACAAAATTTGTGTGCGCTCGGATGGCCGCGCTGGAGCAGATGTCAGCCGGGAAGGTGTACAGCGCGACCTGCTACCGTTGATCGAAGGCACCACGGTGGCGACCAAGCATGGCACGATCAAGACCGACCATGTGCTATTTATTGCCTCGGGAGCATTCCATCTTTCGAAGCCCTCGGATCTGCTGCCTGAACTTCAAGGCCGGCTGCCTATCCGGGTCGAGCTCAAGGCACTTGAAGAGACTGATCTTCGCCGCATCCTAACCGAGCCGGAAGCCAACCTGATCCGCCAGTATACTGCGCTAATGGGGACGGAAGGCATGAAGTTAGCTTTCACTGAGGAAGCAATAGACGCGCTTGCGACTCTTGCGACAGAGGTGAACCGGACGGTGGAAAATATTGGTGCGCGCAGATTGCAGACAGTGATGGAGCGACTACTTGAGGACGTGTCGTTCACGGCACCCGACCGGGCGGGTGAAACACTGACGATTGATGCTGACTACGTCCGCGAGACTGTCGCCGATCTTGCTAAGGATGCCGATCTGTCTAAATTTATTCTCTAGGGACTGTTTTATCGGCGGCGTTTCAAGAGGACGTAAAACGCACCGCCGCCACCGTCGCATGGGAGAGAGCCAACGAATCCCAAAACACGGGCACGGTTTCCGGGGGTATTGAGCCACAATGGCAACTCGCGACGCAAAACGCCGCCGCCTTCTTTCATCGAGCCCTTGCCGGTAATAACTAAAACACACCTTTTGCCGCTCTTCTGAGCATCGGCAAGAAACTCGTTTAATGCACCAAGGGCACGGTTGGCGGTCATGCCATGCAGGTCTAGGCGGCCTTCCGGGCGTAGTCGGCCTTTGCGCAGTTTATCCATCGTGCGCCGGTCAAGGTCGACTGCTTTGCCGACTTTGAGAACAGGCTTCGGCGCCGAACTGCCTGATGGTGGTAACGGTGTTGTTTGTCTTCCTCGAGCAGGTTTGGCGAAATACCCGGTCGCGGCGGTTAATTTTTTATTACTTTCCGGCGCTGGTATGCGTTTCTCGATCGGTTTGGCGTCCGCCATCGCAGCCCGAAATAGTGCTTCCTCGTCCGCTGTCGGGCGCCCGCGGGTCAGGTCAGGCTTCTTGGCCATCGCTACCGTTTTCGATGTCGCCGGCGTTATAGGCGGGCTGTCCGCAACACACTTGAGTTCTCGGCACGTTAACGCCGCAACCTGCTTTTTCGAGAAGGCTGGCCGCCGCAAAGCCGGCGGAGGGGCGGCACAGGTCAACCAAACAGGTCGCGAAAAGACCCACCTGCGGCCCGGCTGTCAAGACTTAACTTTGAATAGTGTCATTTGCTCAAAATGAACGGACCCACTCTACTCCGCAAGGGAGAACTTCAACAGAGGTGCGTGTTCAAGGTCCTAAAAGTTGTTGTCAGATATGATTTAGATACAGGTTTTTATGGGTTGGCCTCGCCGAAGGGCCAACGCCACTGCTAAACAGTGGGTTACAGAATGCTTCCAGCTAGGGAGTTTCGGTGACGGGAAGACCCATAAATTACGAAATTGAATTTTGCTGACTATTATTGCGGCCCAAGTGGTTGTGATCAGAAACAGCGATGGGGGATGCGGGAGCAACTATTTCCAGCGACCCTTCTTAACTCCTAGGCGCTACATTTCGCGGCCTCAGAAACCAATACCGTCCGGGCGATTTCATGCTCCCGGCTATTTTGGCCGCCCGTGCGCCGGGTCCCCAGAATACATCCGCGCGGACCGCGCCCTTGATCGCGCTACCAGTATCCTGTGCGACCATGAGCCGTCGGTAGGGGGTCGACATCCCATCCGGTAGCACGGTGTCTAACCAGACTGGCAGACCGAGAGGGAAGAATTTGCGGTCGATGGCGATGCTGCGTTCCGGCGTCAAAGCGACACCCTGGGCGCCAATTGGCCCTGGTCCGGTTAAACTGCGAAAAAAGACGTAAGATTTGTTTGTCCCCATCAGCTTGCCCCCCGCAGTGGGGTTGGCGCTGATCCATTTGCGGATTGCCTGCATCGACATGCGTTCGCGCGTAATCGCACCTCGGGCAATCAGTTCACGGCCAATTGCCGTGTAGGGCTGGCCATTGGTGCCTGCATAGCCGACCCGCATGATGCTGCCATCTCTGAGCCGGATGCGCCCCGAGCCTTGAATATGTAAAAAGAAGGCGTCCGCCGCGTTATTGACCCAGGCGAGTTCCAGTCTCTTGCCGTTTAATGCGCCGCGCTCTATCTGATTGCGATTGTGATAAGGGACCAGCCGCCCCAGAACGACCCTACCGGCGATCCGTTTGCCTTTGAATTGATTGCCGAACTGGCCAAGGTCCACCGAGACCAAGTCCTGCGGACGCAGATGCAATGGCACATTAAATCGCCCATGCCGTTTCCGGGACCCTTGTAGCTCAGGTTCGAAATACCCGGTAACAAGCCCTTGGGCACCTTCCATGCCGGTTACCGCTACAGGTGAGAACCGGCGTTCGAAGAATGCTCGGGCGCCTATATCGTCGCCCGCCGGGAGCGAACGGGCGTCGGCACAGATTGTTTGCCAGATATCCGCGGATCCAAAGCCTTTCACACCGAGTTTTTCCATGGGTGGGCAGGACCGGATGAGTGCCGGAATGGCGTCGGCGTGGCGGTCAGAGGCCCATGCCGGCAGCGCAGAGAACGGCGCGTCGGTGAACTTCGGCGTATCGTTACCTTTCTGATGTGGTGTCTGCGTGCAAGCCGTCAGAACAAGCACGGCGCTCATACCGAGAACTAATCCACGGATCGCAGTATTTGACCTGGTCTTCGGTGAAGTAGATATTTTAGTCATTGGAGGCAGCCGGTATCCGGAACGACGCTTTAAAACGGTGTGACTCGGGCAGACCTAGTTCTGGCTGCGGGTCTCTACCAACCTCCAGTTTGGGTTGCTGGTTTTGGTATCGCGGGAGAACGTCCAGATATCTGTGATTTCGGTTACTTGATTCGGATCACCATCAACAACGCGGTTCTCTGCGTCATGTGTGACGTTCACTTGCTCCGAGACAAACTTGACCGTCACCATAGCATTTTGGCCATCCATTCGGGCTTCAATAACATTGGCCGATTTGATGCCAATAATCGTTGTCTCTAGACTCTGGCCGGCAGCCTCCCGTTTGTCTATGGCGTCGTTGAAGTTTTCGAATACATCTTCCGCCAGCAGATTATCAAGTGTGTCGGTATCGCCGTGAGCAAAGGCCTGAACTATCATCTCGAAAGCACTGCGGGCCCCATTAGCGAAAACCGCAGGTTGGAAACTGTTATCGGCAATCTGGATTTGGATGATACCTGCCGTCAGTGGGTCATTAGGGTCCAGCCCGGCGGTCGGGTCCTCTTCTGAGGGCTCTGAATTGCGTTCAGGGACCTCGTTGTTACGATCTGGCAGCTCGACAACGTTACTGTCGGTCTCCGGTTCCTGCTGGCGCCGAGAAATAGCATCTTGGCGCGGCTCCTGATGGCCGGTTTTTTTGCCTAGTACGCTGCGCAAACGCAGCACAAGAAACCCCGCCACCATTGCGAACAGGACAATATCGAGGAACTGAAACCCGTCACCCATCATTTTACTTTCCGGCGCCCGTCTTCGGGTGCTCCGTTATAGTCAGACGCCTTCCATCCGATTGAGTTTGCAATCGAACGATATAAGGCGGGCGAATGTACGCAGGTACATACGCAATTAATATCACCGTTATGATACGTTGGTTTGATCGTAATCGTTACCGCATTTTTGACCAGTGAGCTGCTCAGGGACCCCGAACCATGTCTGGACCTTCACATACGACCCCCGTAACATTGGGTACATAAGACTTCCACCAGGAAATCGCAAGCATGGCAATCCTTTTGCTGGCAATGTTTATTGCCATACCGATCATCGAAATAGCCCTTTTTATTGAAATCGGTAGTTGGGTTGGCCTTTGGCCAACCCTCGCAATTGTGATCGTAACAGCCTTTGCTGGCACTACTTTGCTGCGTCTACAAGGATTGGCAGTCCTGCAGCGGTCTCAAGAAGCCATTGCGCGTAATGAATTGCCCGTTCAGGAGGTATTTGACGGCATTTGTCTGCTTGTCGTTGGTATCTTGTTGTTAACACCCGGTTTCTTCACCGACGGGATTGGTTTTTTGCTGTTTATTCCCCCATTTAGGCGTTTTGCGGCGATCATAATCGGCCGTTGGCTCGGTCGGCTCGGGAAAATATCTGTCTCCAAAGGCGCGTTCAAAGATGGTCAACGGGGTCCTGGTCCAGGACAAGGCACAGGTCCTAGCCACCGGGGCCCAATGGCGGGCGGCCCGGTAATCAACGGTGACTATGAAGAAGTCGATCCTCCCATGTCAAAGCGCGACCGAATTGGTTCTGATGAACTTTGATGAACGATTTAAAGCAGCTATAAATGGATTAGTATAAAGAAATCAGCCCCCTACGGGCTGTTTTCGCAATTGCGCGACACAATTTGCCGGCTCAATTGGTCTGCTATCTGAATTTCGCGTTTCGATGTGATTGACGCGCTGCTTTCCATTCTGCCGGTAAAAGAACAGCAGCATTACGCAGCTTTTTGCGCGATATCGCCAGAATTCGCTAGGTGGATCCCGACGCACGAATACCGGCATGCCGAACAAGGCCGTGATGCGATCGTTGGTCATCCCCACCAGGGTTACCGGATCGATGGCGGTTTGTTGCCGTGGCACCAGACTAACGGCAGCTGCGGTCTGTTGCGCGTCCTGCGTTGATTGATCGTCCGGAGCCGGCACTGGTGGTTTGTCTGGAGTCGGTATTGATTGATTTTTTGGAGAAGGCGATGCGGTGCTTGATCCACTCGGTGCGGCGGTTTGGCCGACACAGGCGGTTATAGTGGCGCAAACAATGATTGTAAAAAGTTGGCGGAACATTTCACATGTGTTCCGCTAAAGAGCCTTAGGCGCTTTCCGCGCCATCGCAAAGACCAATATCGCCAACCACCTCGCCGCCACGTTCGATTTCAAGCTTGCCAAAGCGAACGCTACCGATAATCCGGCCTGTCGACCGAACGGTCAGGGTATCCCGTGCGGTTAGCGTACCTTTGAAATCGCCACTGATCTCCGCCATCTCGATGTCGGCGGAGCCTTTGAACGTTCCGGTAGCTGCTATTTCTATATGGCGACAGTCTTGCAATTCCGCCTCTACGCGGCCTTCAACCACCAGCTTGTCACAGGCACTAATATTACCTTTCAGTTCGATTTCACGGCCGACTATCAGCTTTTTGCCTTCCGGGCTGCTCAGATTCGACGGCCGCGCGGTAGCCTGAAGATCATGGGCTGGCCGTGCGACCTCTGCTGGGCGCAGCGCGGTTGTCGACGTCGCGTTGGGATCGGCTTTGAGCGGCAGCGCCGCGTATGCTTCGTTTTTGATCGGGTTTTCCTGGTCCGCCATAGTCCTGTCTTTCCGGTAAGTGCCGCTATGCGGCGGTTATACTCTTGCCGCTAAAGCGGCTACCCTGACTTTCCGCTCTACCGCCGCTATGGTTCGTTCTCCGTACGGCTGCACATCCCCTCGAATAAATGAACCATGTAAGCCATTGAGACAATCGGCATCAGCCAGTTCACAAACGGTATGGTCATCAGCACAGCTATCACAATCCCGCAGATAAAAATGCGGAATTTGAAATGCCGGCGTAATGTCCTCCCTGTCGCCGAGTCAAGCCGCCTAACAGCTGCGAATTCGAAGTACTCTTGACCAAGAAGATACCCGTTGAGGGCGTAGAAGACAAAGGGAATGAATGGGATCATCACGATGGTCACCAGCAGCAGCGGTACCACGATGATGAAAACCAGCAAATTGAGTAACACCGTTACAGCGGCAAAACGAACCGCATTGCCCATCATTTCTATCACCGGTTCTTCGCGTGCCGGCGGCAGACCCGGATAATGCCGGGCCTCGACCGCGCTCGCAATCTCTTCGAGCATCAACGAGATGATGATGCCGGTGAAAGCAGGAAATAGGAAAAGGCCTATCACGAAAGCAGCCCCGCCGCCCAGAAACGAAACGGCGCTGTCGATCCAACCAATCCCGAACACCGACAGCCCGCTCAATAGCCAGCCAGCGGCAAACATCGAGCCTACAAAAAGGGCAGCGCTGATCATCACGGCTTTGATAATCACACCACGTATGCGTGGATCGCCCAACTGCTCAATTGCCAGGCAAAGTCCGGAAAACATACTCTTGCTAAATCCTGAATTCGATGTGTTGCGCGTCTGTTTAACCGCCCTGCGACCGGTGAGGCAAGGGTGGGCGTGGTGTTGTCCGTAAATATTGTCGCTAAGCACGCGGTTTAATTTGCAGTGTTGGTCGCCGTCGCTATACTTCTCTCCCGTTTTCCCAAATTCCCAGATTATTCCCGGAGTACCCCATGGCAGACGCCCAATTAGACGTCGTCGGCGTTGGCAATGCGATTGTAGATGTAATTGCAAAGGCTGATGAAGCGCTAATCGAGCGATTGAACCTAAGCAAGGGAACCATGACCCTGATTGATGCGGAAGATGCCGACAGGCTCTATAGCGAAATGGGTTCGGGTATCGAGACATCCGGCGGCTCCGCCGCGAACACGTTGGCGGGCATTGCTTCTCTCGGCGGTGCAGGCGCCTATATCGGTAAAGTACGCGCCGACCAGCTTGGCGGGGTGTTCAGCCATGATATGAAGACCGCTGGCGTAGATTATCGGTCGCGGCCTGCGGACGAGGGCGAATCCACGGCGCGTTGCCTGATTTTTGTGACTTCTGATGCCGACCGGACAATGCAGACCTTCCTCGGCGCCAGCATTATGTTGGGCCCCGACGATATCGATCCCGAAGCGATCGGGGCCGCCCAGATAACCTATCTTGAAGGCTATCTGTTCGATCGGGATGCTGCGAAAGCGGCTTTCGTGAAGGCAGCCGAGTTGGCACATGCTGCTAATCGCAAGGTGGCCCTATCTCTGTCGGACCCGTTCTGTGTCGACCGTCACCGGGCGTCTTTCCGGAATCTGGTCGAGGGGCATGTGGACATCTTGTTTGCCAATCGTGACGAGATCACATCCCTGTTCGAAACGGATTCTTTCGACGATGCTGTTGGTCAGCTGGCCGGCAAGGTTAATATCGCCGCCGTCACACGGGGGTCCGAAGGCTCGGTTATTGTAACCGCTGATCGAGCTATTGAAATTGCGGCTGAGCCGGTCAGAGACGTCGTTGACACAACAGGTGCTGGCGATCTTTACGCGGCTGGTGTGTTGTTCGGTCTAACACGGGGTTATGAGCTGGAAATCTCTGGACGTATCGGCTCTATCTGTGCCGCAGAGGTAATCAGCCATTACGGTGCGAGGCCGGACGTATCGCTTTCAGCGCTGGTTAATGAAAAATTGGGATAATTTTCTCAATTCGCTGTATACAGCCCTGGAAAAACACAAGCGCATGTTGGAATCGAACAGGCGGGTCAGGATGACCCGCCTAGTTATTTTGGAAAACCGTAACGTGACAGAACTTCGTAATATTGCGATCATCGCGCATGTAGATCATGGCAAAACGACCCTCGTGGACCAGTTGTTGCGTCAGTCCGGCACTTTTCGGGATAATCAGCGAGTTGCTGAACGGGTCATGGATTCGAACGACCAGGAACGCGAACGCGGGATCACGATCCTCGCGAAATGCGCTTCCGTTGAATGGCACGGTGTCCGCATCAACATCGTCGACACCCCCGGCCATGCCGATTTCGGCGGCGAGGTCGAACGCATTTTGTCGATGGTTGACGGGGCTTTAGTGCTGGTTGACGCGGCGGAAGGGCCGATGCCGCAGACAAAGTTTGTGACTATGAAGGCGCTGGCGCTTGGGCTCAAACCGATTGTCGTTGTCAACAAAGCGGATCGCCCTGACCAGCGCGCCTACGAAGTTCAGGAAGAAGTCTTCGATCTTTTCGCGGCGCTTGATGCTACGGATGAACAGCTCGATTTTCCGACCTTGTATGCTTCTGCTAAGGAAGGCTGGGCTGCGGAAGACCTGGAAGCGGCGCGGGAATCGTTGACCCCACTTTTCGAGTTGATCACTAAACATTTTGCCGCGCCGGTCGCCGACGAAGAGGCGCCTTTCGGGATGCTAGCCACCATTCTTGAATACGACAATTACCTTGGACGCGTGTTGACGGGGCGGGTCGAACGAGGAATTGCTAGGGTAAACGCGCCTGTTTCAGCAATAAGCCATGATGGACAAAAGCTTGAAGCAGGCCGATTGACAAAGCTGTTGTCATTCCGCGGTATCGAGCGTGTGCCGGTCGACGAGGCACGGGCGGGCGATATCATTGCAATTGCCGGACTGAAAGAGGCGACGGTCGCAGACACGATTACCGAGCCTGAAGCCGGGATACCGATCCAGGCACTGCCAGTCGATCCGCCAACATTATCGATGAGCTTTTCGATCAACGATTCACCGTTCTCGGGCGATGACGGCGACAAGGTCACATCACGGCTGCTTCTGGCGCGATTAATACGCGAAGCCGAGGGTAACGTCGCAATCAGCGTTGAACGGACCAACGACGAAAATGTGTTTGAGGTGAAGGGGCGCGGCGAATTGCAGCTCGGAGTATTGATCGAGTCGTTGCGGCGCGAAGGATTTGAGCTTTCGGTTTCCCGCCCTCGTGTGCTTTACCGTAAACACCCCCATACGGGCGTGCGCGAAGAGCCGATTGAAGAGGTGGTGATCGATGTCGATGACGCCTATGTTGGCCCTGTGGTGGAAGCGCTCGGAGAGCGCCGGGGCGAGATGACCGACATGCGCCCGTCCGGCGGCGGCAAGACACGGCTGACCTTCCTTGCACCATCGCGCGGGCTGATCGGCTATCACGGCCAGTTCCTCAACGAGACCCGCGGCACAGGTGTCATGAGCCGTTTGTATCATTCTTATGCGGACCACAAGGGCAAGGTTCCAGGGCGTCGCAACGGCGTGCTGATATCTAATAGTCAGGGAAAATCGGTTCCCTTCGCGTTATGGAACCTCGAAGAGCGTGGAGAGCTGTTTATTGGCGCTGGCGCGGCGGTTTATGAAGGCATGGTCATTGGTGAACATAGCCGTGGCAACGATCTCGAGGTCAATCCGCTAAAAACCAAGAAGTTGACCAATATTCGTGCCGCCGGCACCGATGAATCGGTGCGCCTGACGACACCGCGGTCGCTAAGACTTGAAGAAGCGATCAGCTACATCGACGATGACGAGCTGGTGGAGGTGACCCCGCAGCATATCCGCCTGCGCAAGCGCTTACTCAACCCGCATGATCGAAAGAAAGAATCTCGGCGTGAAGCGGAAAACGCCTGATGTCGATCGTCGAGCACTGATGTGGTGCGACCGGTAGATAGTTATACCATCTGTTCCAGTTCAATCAGAAGATACGGTTTGAACCGATCGTAGTTTTCAATCATTGGAAAATGACCGATATCTTTCATGATTGTCAGGCGTGACCCGGTAATCGCGTCGGCTGCTGCCTGTGACATTTCCGGAGTTGCCGAATAATCGTACTCGCCGGTTAGCAGGGACACCTTACAACGGTTTGTATCGATGGATTTGATCTGTTCCCGCGCATCCCAATCTTCACAGTAGAAATAGACATCGCCCTTGTAAACGCCGGGGCCCCCTTGGCTATAATACCACCAGTTCTCGCGGCAGCCGGCTTCAGGTGATGACGGCGCGTTCAGCCCAAAGGTATAACTTGCGGCAAGCTCGCCGCCGTGGATTGCCGGGTGATGCAGAAAATCATTATCACGGCCTCCGGCAAATGCAGCGCTTTCCAGTCCA
>MDTB01077016.1_pt1 | contig 13884 bp, 13 predicted proteins | sample 811161 | NCBI WGS metagenome assembly MDTB01 (sample SAMN05326650, study PRJNA326480) | marine metagenome | isolation source: seawater | place: Mediterranean Sea | collected 2009
ATGAATGGTTTTATCAAAAGCGTCTTTATCTGCAACTAATTTAAGAGTATCTACTGAATTACAAGGTGTTTTAAAATCACAATCTGGCAAAAGACTTCTCACTTTTTCTGATTGAGTCGGAACATCTTGAGATTCTGATGAATATCCCCAGCCTACCAATACTCGTGCCATTTCGATTTTATTTTTATCGCAATAATTCCGAATTGCATCGTAATTGGTTGTTAAATCGTTAAAGTCATTGATTACAATTTTTCCAGATACTCTAGACTCGAACTCACATTCTTCTTGTTTTGATACAAGAACGATATTTTTAATCCCAATATTCATTAATTCGCTTATTAATGTATTTGCACAATGCCCTTCATGATGGACAAAAACAGTTCCTTTTTCTATAAAATTATGCCATTTTTTAACATCTTCATTAGAAAAAAACTGACTGAGTTCATTGGAATCATGAAATCGGATTGTTTTTGTTGATGGATTTTCTATACTTAATGTGGAAAAGAAATGTTTTCTAGACCATTGATTTAATGTGGTATTGGATGATGTTTCTATTGGCTTTGGGTATCTCTGAGTGTATTTTTTTTCAATCCCACTTGGTAATGTTCTTAAAATATTTTTGGGCTGAACTATCCCTGTTCTTCTTATTAATCTTGATAACATTATGAACTCCATTTCAATTTATGAATATTAAATAGCATTTGACACTAAATACTTTTTTATTAAATTTGGGAGTTCATGAAATTATGACTAGAAATTCCAATAAAATCAATAAAGATCAATTAAATTGATTAAATTTACTCCAAAATAATGGAAACCCTGGGATTATTTTCTACTCAGAAAGTTTATTGTTCAGGCATTAAGCTGCTATGGTGATGTTTAATTTTCCAGTCTTCGCCCACTTTAGTAAGTGCATAAGTAAAACGGGCACGGGTTACTCCAGATGTTAATTGAAATGTATAAATTCCTGACCACACACATTCTGTATCGTTAATTGCTTGAAAACAACACTGATTCCACTCAACTTCACCATCAATTTTTGGTAAGAAATGATCAAAATAATCCGCAATTCGGTCTGGACCTTGTCGCAACTCATTGCTTAACGTTGGCCATAACGTGGCTGTTTCAATGTAATGATCAAGAACTGCAGCCTTATCTTTACGGCTAACCGATTTCCCCCAGGATTCTAAACATTGGAACGCAACTTCTTGTGTCATCATTATTTTAGTATAATATCATAAGCAAATGTCGAAAAAAAACATCAAATTTACAAGAATTGATTTTGAGTTATTTTTACCCCGTGTTTTATTGTCTTCGGGCGTTTCAATTATTCATTATTTAAATCAAAACCAAGAAAATTTAACATTTGTTGGATATTCGCCCAATCAAATCTTAAAGCAAAGCGATCTAAAAAAAGACTTTACTGAAGTTATTGAAACATCACTTCGAGAAAACCCAGATGTTGTATGGTCGATGGCAACATCATATGAGTGGGGGTGCGCACAACTGGGTCTGGAAACGCCACATGCAAATGCTATTTTTATTGAGTACCAAAATTATATGGTTATCAACCACAATACTGAATCAGCCTACGTAGTGGGGCACTCCTTCGCTCTCGAATCTTCGATATTTCAAAATCCGCTAAGTATTCGCTTAACTCCTTTTTGGGGCCCTAAAGAATTTGAATCTGCAATTTTAAAGGCACAAGATTTAATTAAAGAAGGCCATGTTTATCAAATTAATTTAAGCTATCCAGCTAAAATTGACTCAGCTGCATCAATTGAAGAGGTTTACCTCCATTGTTATGCTTTAAATGCAGCACAACACGGCGCCTTTATGAAAACTGAAAATTGGGGAATTGCTTCAGCTTCACCTGAAGAATTCTTTTATTATAATGATGGTTACATTCGAACCAAACCAATCAAAGGTACCATTGGTAGGCAAACAGACCCCCAAAAAGATCGACAAGCTTATCAGGCTTTGCTTGATTCTGAGAAAGACCGGGCCGAACTCGTAATGATTACTGATTTAATGCGAAATGATTTAAGTCAATGTGCTGATATTGGTTCTGTTATTACACGTGATTTATGTAAAATTGAAACATTTGAATATGTTTATCATTTAGTATCAACAATTGAAGGTCAAATTTCAGCAGATCATTCACCATTATCAATTTTAAAAACATTGGCTCCAGGGGGCTCGATAACCGGCTGTCCGAAATATTCAGCTTGTGAAATTATTCGATCCATCGAAAACCGATCACGTGAATTTTATACTGGTCATATTGGATTTGTTTCTGGCTCTGGTGAAGCCGCATTTAATGTTGCAATTCGGACCTGCTATCAATATGAAGATATGCCGATAACAACGCATGCTGGTTGTGGTATAACGATTGATTCTAATCCTGAACAAGAATATCAAGAAACACTGGATAAATTTCGATTTTTAACATCAAAAGAAATGGTTTTTCAATGATTTCACTTAATGGTACCATCTGTAACGCATCTGCCTTTGATTGGCTAAATGATAGTGGTTTTCGCTATGGGTTTGGGTGTTTTGAAACCATATTGATTAAAAATCAAAAAATCCCGCTATTTGATTATCATTACAAGCGTCTTGAGCAAAGCTTAAAACAATTTAAAATTCCCTTTAATACCTCAAAAGAAACCCTTATGCGTCGTATTTACGACTTATATGCAGCTTTAAAACTTACAGACGCTCAGTATATATGCCGAATCTATATTACCGGTGGGGCTTCATCTCCAATGCCGCAGTTTGAAGTTTTTTCAAATGAGATCATATCCATTCAGTCCTTCGCTAAAAAATTTAGTCGAGTACCCTTTGTCTTTAAAGCTGTTACACCCCATGAATTTTATAAATTTAAAAGTATGAATTATGCGCACCATCTTATTCAAATTAAAGACTCATTTGAATGGCCAATTTATATTGATTCAAACGATCGAGTTATAGATTCAACCATTTTTTCTGTTGGTATTATAAAAAATAAACAGCTTTATTTTGCAAAACATGATTATCAACTGCCATCTGTATCACGACAAGCGCTTATTGATTGGTATCCAACGCTTGTTTTTGAAAAGGAATTAAGGACATCAGATATTTTAAATGCAGATGTAGCATTTGGCTGTAATGCCATACAGGGCATTTTTAAATTGGGTGACTTTGGCTATGAACTAGAGGAAGCATTGCCTTTTCCAGTACATTGGCTTTAGGTTTTTATCTGATTGTCGCGATTCTTGAAAGTCCACCTTTCACTGAATCACCTTTGGAAACTTTTAACTCAACCTTCGACTTTGGTAAATAGACGTCTGTTCGAGATCCAAAACGAATTAAACCAAACCGTTCACCTAACGTTACATTTTGATCTGGTTTTAAATCACAACATATTCTTCGTGCAATTGCACCTGTAATTTGAACAACTTTAACCAAGCCGATGGATGTATCAATTTCAGTTTCTTGACGTTCATTTTTTTTATCAATATCACCCCTCATCGCAGCTAAAAACTTTCCTTTAATATGGGTTGACTTAATGATTCTTCCAGCTACTGGAATTCGATTCACATGGCAATTAAATACTGATAAAAAAGTGACAACTTGAAAATATGCTTCACCGTTCATCTCAATGTCGTTAATTTGAGTAATTTTACCATCCGCCGCTGCATAAACGTCTGTTGCGTTTCTGTCGCGTTTTCTTAGCGGGTCTCTAAAAAAAGATATAACAAAAACTAATATCAGAGTAAAAATACTGATAACTGTTGTATCTAAGGTTAGTAACGTTAAAAGCCAAACAAACCAAACCCATTTAATAATTTTCAAACCTTCTGGAGCAATTGGAATACGCATGTCCTTACTATAAATTGATACCAAATTATCCGCAAGATTGAATAATTATTTGATATTGAATACACTTTGAATATGAGTATTTCTTCTGAGGTTGATGAATATCGCACACTACTTTCTCAAGTTGTCAGTCAACTGGATAGCCTAATATATGAAATTGAGGACTATACTTTGAATCCAAGATCACGCCTAAAAGAATTTCATGATTTAAAGTTTGATGCAATTCCAATTTTAAGAAAACTAAAAGATGCGCGCAAATATGCGCAACACTCCTATGACCACTACGAATCCTATTAAATTAATTACTGATGACTTAAATAAAATTGCAAGTTTAAAGCAAATTGCTGCTGTTTTGAGTTGGGATCAGGAAACCATGATGCCCACGGGAGGTATTGGTCCCAGAGCCAATCAACTTGCTGTTCTAGCAGGGCTTATTCATGATGCCTGGCAGGCCACTGACCTGCAAATAGCATTGGCTGATGTTATGGACTTAAAAACAGGGCGTCCTGACCATGATTTATCAACTTTTGAAAAAGCTTTTTTGCGTGAACTTTACCCCGAATGGAAACGAAATACTCAGTTACCGAAAGAATTGGTGCAAAACTTGTCAAAAATTACATCGAAAGCACAACATCAATGGCAAACTGCTCGAAAAAACAATGATTTTCTTACTTTTTCACCATATTTAAAAGAAATCATCGATTTAATTAAAGAAAAGATCAAAATTCTAGGATTTTCAGACCACCCTTACAATGCATTAATTGATGAATTTGAGCCTGGGATGACAGTGGCTCAAATTGATGGCATATTTACGCCGTTAAAAACTGAAACCCTTCGTTATTTAAGCGATTATACACCAAATAAATTAAATCCCATCAATGGCCCGTTTGACTACAATCATCAATTGCTATATTCAAACGAAATTATGACGGCCCTCGGTTATGATACGAATCGGGGTCGGCTGGATATTTCAACACATCCATTTACGATTGATATTCACCCAAACGATGTCCGAATAACAACTCGAATCAATACTAACTATTTATTTGAATCGTTATCGTCAACCATTCATGAAGTTGGTCACGCATTGTATGAGCAGGGCCTTGACCCGGAATGGTCAAGTACGCCTGTTGGTATGGCCCGATCAATGGGTATCCATGAGTCTCAATCCCGCTTTTGGGAAATTTTTATCGGCCAATCACTGCCTTTTTGGGATGGCCAGTTGAGCCGAATTCATGAATTATTTCCTTCTACGAAAGAAAATACAGCCAACGATTTTTTCCAAAATTGCAATGCTGTTGCGCCCCACTGGTGCCGTGTTGAATCCGATGTCGTGACATACAATATGCATATCATATTACGTTATGAATGTGAAAAAGCATTATTTTCTGATGCGCTTGATGTTGATGATCTCCCTCATGTTTGGAATGCAAAAATGAAGGATTATTTAGGGGTTAATGTTGAATCTGATACAAAGGGCTGCCTGCAAGATGTCCATTGGTCAGCAGGACTTTTTGGATACTTTCCGTCATACACCTTGGGAACGTTAATTGCCGCCCAATTAAATCAAAAACTTCGCACTGTCTTTTCATCAATGGATGATATGATTCGAAAGCATGATTTTATTCCGTTCAAAGAATGGCTCAATGAACACATTCACTTTCATGGTTCCAAAAAAATCACAACAGAATTATTAAATGATTTGGGCATTTCATATGACCCTATTGCATTTATTGATTCGATGAAATAAAACCATCTAAATCTAGAAAAACTCCCATTTTTTATTTTCTTTTATTAAAAATATAGGTATTATTGAATAAATTTTCAGAAAAAGACATCCTATGACCACCATTTCATCTAAATTCTCGCATTATTTAAAACTATTTTTACCAAAACATACCAAAATAGGATCAAACACGTTAAAAAATGTGGAAAAAAGAATGACACTTCCTATCAGTTCTCGGCCAATTTCTAATCAGTGCACAATTGTTCCTGCTGCAAAGGGTGTTGCATCGTCGGCTTCAACTGCAAGACAAGTTTTATTTCCATGGGCAATTGGGCTTGTTGGGTTTGGTATTGCTGTCCATTCCAAGGAATCCAAATGTAATTCTGATGAAGCACTTGATTCATATATTAAAGATTTGCAGAAACTGAAATCATTCCATACCTATTTAGATACTATTTGTGAAAAAGGTGGAAAAACAATCTCATTTATTAGTGCGTCTCGCCCCATTGGCAAAGATGCAACTCAATATGAAAATAATGAATTTGAATTTGATACACAACTGATTGTTCATGATATTTGTGTTAAATACCCTGAATTGGTGCAATCCCAACAGCCCTTGGTTATTATCAATGGTGGCGCTGGGCGCCCAAAGAGTGGCATGGATTCGATTAATGATATTTCGGCAGAACTTCGTAAAAAAGGCTACAATGTGAAGCAAATTTATTGTGATATAACCAGTGGCTTTCCCGATGAAAAACTGCCAGACCCAAGTGTTAAAGTATTAAAAATGGGATTTGATTTACGTCAACTTGCTGTAATTTCAGCGAAAGAAGTCTATGTTTTACCTGGTGGGCTTGGTACAAATTATGAATTGTTTCAATTGCTAACTATTCAACAATTAAAAAAATTTGGCATTGATGTCACATCAACGGGTTTAGAGTTTCATCATGATCATATTACATTGGTATCCAATTCAAATTTATTTGAAAGTTTAAAAACACATCTAGAAATGCAAATTCGATTAAGTTTAGTATCTGAAGCAGAGTTAGATAATGTCCGTATTCTAACTCAGCGTGGGAATATTAAACTTTTTCAAAAATAATAAAATTATACATTCAACTGTATTGAGTTTTGAGTCTAATTAAGGTATATTTTTACCTACACTAAATATTCTGCAGGAGTTTTCAATGGCAAAATTGGTTTTAAATGATGAAGAAATAGAAGTTGAAGAAAACACACGAATTGTTGATGCTATCGAAGAAGCTGGTGTTCCAATTGGTTGTAGCAATGGCGTTTGTGGGACCTGTGAAGTTGAAGTTATCGAGGGCATGGACAACTTAAACGAAGTTACTGAAGAGGAAGAAGACCTCGGTATGGAAGGTAATAAAAGACTTGGTTGTCAGTGTGAATTAACTGGCGGTAAAGTCATTATGGAATATTAGGCATATAGTCTAATTCCATTTTGATTGCATATATTTTTTAACAATTCTTTCTTTGCATTTGATAAATAATTATCGCGAATATCCAAAGTTTTGAGACCGGGATGACCATTTAGGCTTACCATTAATGCCTCCACGCCTTGATCTTGAATATGATTTCCTTGGATCCATAAAGATTTAACCTTGGGTGAATTTTTTACCGCTTTTGAAAGTTCAATAATACCTTCGTCTCCAAAATTGTTATCGGATAGAACAATATGTTCGACCCCTTTGTTTTTTTCTAAACCTTCTGCCAAATATCGAATCCCTCGGTCATCTATTTTATTCTTATCAAGGACTAACCATGCAATTCCATCATTAAGCTGTAATACCCTTGCAATGGTCTGCATATGATTTAATGACAAATTTGAGTGCCTAACTATCAAATGCTGCATATTCTGTCTGGTTGATATGCCTTTCAGAAGTCCTAAAAAATTTACTTCATTACTTTTTACATTGGTGAACTTTAATAAAATTGGCTTTTTTTCATTGTTTAATTTCATTAATACATCTTCCGTATTTTGCTTTGATGCGCCATTATACTCCATCCAAACAATGTTTTTTTGTGGTGATTTTGGCGTATGATCAGATCGCTGAGAAAAAATCGCTGATTCATATTTTAATGCATTTTCAAACTCTGTTTTTAAAAACGAATTTTGATGCTTATTGGTTTGCGAAAGTTGTGATTGGAATTTAATGGAATTTGGTGCTTCAACAGACATGCTTTACTTATCGGTTGATTTGCCCCAATTCTTTTTTAGATAACTTGCTCGACCAGATCCAACTTTATACGCGTTATATTGAAATGAGTTTTTTTGATAGTAATTTTGATGGTACTCTTCAGCTTCATAAAATGTAGATACTGGCAATTTTTTGGTTGCAATGGGTCGATCATAGTTCTTAACTTTTAATAAGGCTTGAATCGATTCTTCTATGATCTTGCGATCACTTTCCGATGTGACAAAAATAGCTGTTTGATAGTGGCGACCTTTATCTGCGAATTGACCGTCAGTATCTGTCGGATCAATGCTGCGCCAAAAGGCGTCTACTAACGTACGATAGGATACTTTTTCAGGATTATATGTTACTTTAATGGCTTCAAAGTGATTGGTTCTACCAGAACTTACGTCTTGATAATTTGCAGTATCAGATTTGCCTCCCATATATCCAACCGTCGTATCAATGACCCCATCAATAACGTCGAATACAGGTTCCATGCACCAAAAACAACCCCCAGCAAAATAAGCTGTTTGATTGTTTTCTAAGTTTTGAGCTTCTGTTTGTTTATTTTCTTTTTTGTTTTGTGATTGCATATATTTATTAAGCATTATTGGATGGACTAAAATCAATCCTAAAAAAATTGCGAATAATAAAAGTTTTACGTTATCTTGCATGAGTTAATTATATCAATTTAAAAAATAGATGCGAATCCTCTTCATCATCATGACAGAATGCTTATTTTCATCCATAATATTGACATGAAATGGGTTTCAAACCAAGCAAACAAATTTGTTGAGTTAATTGAACAACGACAAAATGATATCTGTGGAGCGCTCAGCTCAATTGATAACACGCCATTTCAAATCGATGAGTGGAACCGACCCGGTGGTGGTGGTGGAAATACTCGAATATTGGAATCCTCAACGTTTGAAAAAGCTGGGGTAAATACCTCGCGCGTGTTTGGGAAAATTACACCCTCTGAAGTTCCAATGTTTACTCAATTGGTTCAGAAGGTGGATTCTCATTTTCAAATTTCAAAAGAAACTCAATTTTTTGCTACCGGAATCAGTCTGGTTATTCACCCCAAAAATCCATTTATCCCAACGGTCCATGCTAATTATCGTTATTTTGAAATTAACACCAACGAATCCATGCTCTGGTGGATGGGAGGTGGCGCTGATTTGACGCCTTATTATTTGATTGAATCGGATATTCAACTTTTTCATCAAACTCACTATGAATTATGTGAAGCATATAAGTCTGGCACTTATCACCAATTTAAAGATGCTTGTGATCAATATTTTTATCTACCGCATCGTAAAGAAACACGTGGTGTTGGTGGTATATTTTTTGATTATTTGAATCAGGATTATGCCCCTCAGTATGAGTTAGTTTCAAATTTATCTGCTGGTTTTATTGATGCCTACATTCCAATTGTTAAGCGACAAAAAAACAGGGCTTTTAGTGAAAAAGAACGCCAGTGGCAAGAACTTCGACGGGGTCGTTATGCTGAATTCAATTTATTATACGATCGAGGCACTCTTTTTGGTTTAAAAACAAACGGTCGAATTGAAAGCATCTTGATGTCTATGCCTCCTCAGGCTGCTTGGAAATATGATTTTGTTCCTTCCCCTGAATCTGAAGAAGGAAAAATCTTGGCTGTTTTAAAATCCCCCCGTCAATGGATCTTTGAAAATGAGTAAAGTCGTAGTAATCACGGGTGCATCTTCAGGGATTGGCGAGGGGCTTGCCGCCTTATACGCAAAAGAAGGCTATTCATTGGGGCTATTGGCTCGCAGAGAATCTTTGCTTTACTCGCTGAAAACTCATTTAGAAGAAACGTATGAAACTAAAATTATGATTAAGGCATGCGATGTTTCCAATCGACACGATGTTTTTGAAGGCATTGCGTCCTTTATTGCCCATTTTGGACGAATTGATATGTTAATTGCTAATGCCGGTGTAAGTTTAGCTTCACCAGCTTTTGATCCCAATATTGATCATTTTGAACAGACCATCAAAACCAATGTTTTGGGCTCCGGTTACAGCGCATATGCGGTAATTCCTAAAATGATTGAGCAACGTTTTGGTCATATTGTTGTTATTAGTAGTCTGGCAGGTTATCGGGGCCTTCCAGAGTCTGGGGCTTATTGTTCAAGTAAGGCTGCTGTTAATACTTTTTTGAATCAATGCGACTAGATTTAAAAGAATATAATATTGATGTTAGTATTATTCGTCCTGGATATATTAAATCACCAATGACTGATAAAAATACCTTTTTCATGCCATTTTTACAGTCCAGTGATGTTGGTGTTAAGAAAATTTTTAAAAGTATTGAAAGAAAACAAAAGGTTTTTTCGTTTCCTTGGCCACTTGCTAAAGTTGTTCAAACACTTTATTTTTGGCCTTGTTGGTTATATGATTCATGCCTAAGAAGCCTTAATAAGCGTGTTCAACAAAATTAGCTTCGTTTAAACGTCCGCACGGTGTCAATGACACATTGAACTGATTCAATGGGAATGTCTGGCATTAAGCCATGCCCTAAGTTAAAAATAAACGACCGATTTGGTGAAAGTGAATCACAAATTTCAATCACTTTTTTTTCAATGGTTTTTAAATCGGAATAAAGAACAAATGGATCTAAATTTCCTTGCAAGCCAAGCGATTTATTTAATTGTTGATCAATCCGTCCCAAATGGCCATTCCAATCAATACTAATAACATCAATTCCTGTTGATTCATACAACGGATAAAACAGACTGGTTTGTTTCCCAAAAAAAGTTATCGGTACTTGTATATTGCGTGCCCTTAACCCATCAATAATTTTTTTAACATAATTTGAACTGTATGCCTGACAGGATGACCAATCCAAATGATTGATCCAAGTATCAAAAATTTGCAACGCTTGAGCACCGGAATGACATTGAGTTTCAAGATATTCAATGGTAACATCTGTCACCTTATCTAATAACTCTATAAATAAATCTGAATTGGTTAACATCATTTTCTTGGTATTTTTTAAATCTTTTGATGTTCCCCCTTCAATCATGTAAGAAGCGACTGTAAATGGTGCTCCAGCAAAGCCAATCAATGAAGTATTCGATGGTAATTCTGATTTTACTTTTTTAACTGTTTCATAAATTGGTGCTAATATTTCCATTTGCTGCTTTAACATTTTAATATCTGACGCTGTGCGTATTGGATTTGGAAATTGAGGCCCTTTCCCTTCTGTAAATGTGAGTTCCATTACCAATGCTTGAGGCGTGACCAAAATATCTGAAAATAAAATTGCCGCATCAAACCCAAACCGGTGAATGGGCTGCAAAGTAATTTCAGTTGCAACATCTGGCGTATATACCATATCTAAAAATGAATGATGCTGTCTTATTTTTCGGTATTCAGGTAAATAGCGCCCAGCTTGACGCATCATCCAGACTGGAATTCTACTTTGTGGTGATTTAATGGTCGACAAATAATTATTCAACATAGTCTTAGCCTATCGAAGGTTTAATTTTGTGGCAATAGGCTGTCCTTTTATCGTGTAAAATTCATGTTTAACTTGATCTTAAATCGGGTATTTATAGATTGAATATTAATTCCACTTAGATTCTATTAAATAAAGACATTCAATGATTATATTAAAAAACCATTTCAAGTACTACTCTACCCTTATATTCTGTATATTGTTCCTAATTTTTGGCTATGGTGTTGATAGTTATGCTCAGAGTTCATCCATTGATTTATCAGATACTGTGGATGGCGTCATATTTTACCCATCCAATTTAAACACTGTAGAAACAAATTTAAAGCTATGGCTTGATGGAAAAAACATTGATGGATTAAACAATGCCACTTTGAGTCATGGTAGTTCTATTGAGACATGGAAAGACTTGAGTGGAAACAATAATAATGCAACACAATCAAGTTCAGAAAAGCGAAGTATTTACAACGCTACTTTAAAATCAATCACTTTTGATGGTTCAAATGACTATTATTCTATTGGAACTAACATTACAACAGATACATCATATACATTATTTATTATTGAGAAACGTGGCGCAGCAAAAAGCCATAACCATTTTTTTGGCCAAACAGGCATTATGAGTCTAAATCAAATGATTCATTTGGGCTATCGAACTGATACTGGGTTAACACTGGCTCATTGGGATAATGATATTACTCCTACTGTTCGCTCAATTGGGAATATTGATTTATCTGTTTTTCGATTTAAGAATTCTCAAAACCCATCACACTTTATAAATTACAATGGATTGTTGATTGGAAGTGGTCAAAATGGGCAAGCTTTAACCAATGTTGGTCACAATTTAATCGGTTCTTCTTTTGAAAATTACTACAACGGAAATATTATGGAAATGATTGTTTTTAATACCGCACTTAGCGATGCGCAAGTTCAAAGCATTAATTTTTATCTTTCAACTAAATGGGGATTGCAAGCCAGTGTGGATAGTGATGCAGATGGAACCAAAGATAATACAGATCCACTTTACACAGGAAAAGCAGATGTCATAACGATTAGTGCCAGTGGTAGTAGCTACTCTATAACATCAACCACTTCTGGTATTGTTGGATCAGGATCAAACCCACCCTTAAACCTCAAAAAAGGGGCTGCTTATGTTTTTGAAAATTTAGCTTCCGGCCATCCTTTTAAAATTATTCTTGGCTCATATGAAAAAACAATTGATGCTGGAGAAGTGATACAAATCAAGGTTCCAAATAATGTTACTGGGCAGGCTCGTTATTTTTGTACGTATCACCCTTCAATGGCAAATAATATTTCATTGGCTAACCTGTCACTTCCACAAATTGAATCCATGAAAGCCATTACGACGTTTGATTCAGGTGTAACTTTAAACATCAAACCCACTGGGGATATTCTCGCAGGTGCAACTTACAGTTACGAAATATCTCCTCCAGTTTCAGGAGCAAGTATTATTTCAGATTCCAATAGTTCAAGTGGATATTCGCTAAAATATATGCCACCGGCAAGTTTAAGTCGCTTAACACCTTACATTGATATCTCCTTGATTGTTTCTGACCAAAATGGAAATAAAGGTGCCTCTCGTTCAACAAAAATTTATTTCTACCGTGAATTTTCTGATGTAACTTCAAATTTTTCGTTATTAGGACGCTCAATTCGTGTTCCAGATAATGCAACTGTTAATAGTGAAATTGTTGATATTAATAATCCTGCCAATGGGTTGGATTCTGTCGATAATATTAATATTCAGTATTCAATGACAACGAATGATTTTTTTCGAATTGATTCAACAAATGGAAAAATATTCCTTAAATCAAATTCCTTTATCGCCAATCAGCCATCGATAAATGTCACGATTTATGCGACGGCTACAACAAATACGGATATTATTGGTGTGCATGCAAATTATTCATTTGAAGTTTTATCCAATTTGGATTTAATAACTGATAATAATGGTAATGGCATTCCTGACGAGTTGGAACTTGATAGCAATGGTAATGGGATTCCAGATGAGTTTGAAACGGGCCAAGACGAGTTTTTATTTAACGGCGATATTGATTTTGTATTTGATAGTCGCTATGAATCTATTTTTGACGAAAGCCGAGAATTGGAATTTGATGGAGGTATGGATGTAAATTTTCAAGTTGATGCAACACTACGGGATATTTCTTTAGAAGATGCAACCATGGTGCTTGAAACCAATCTAGAGATTATTGATGATTTTATTCTTGGTACAAAAGCTGATGGGAATTCAGAGTTTACAATGACCAATCAGAATGCCAAACTCAATATTAAAGATGACTTATTTATTGGTTACGGTGGTAAAGCCAAGGCCAGTTTTACAAATGGCGATACCGATATTGATGGATCTTTTAGTATTGGAAATTTAGATAATTCCAATGGAAGTGTTGTTTTTTCAGATTCGGCAGATATCGATATTAAAGAAGATTTCTTTATTGGATTAAAAGGTGATGCCAATGTTGATTATTCAGGCGGAACACTGGCTGTTGGTGGATCAATTGGTTGTAGCAATGGCGTTTGTGGGACCTGTGAAGTTGAAGTTATCGAGGGCATGGACAACTTAAACGAAGTTACTGAAGAGG
>MDTB01109528.1_pt1 | contig 13884 bp, 14 predicted proteins | sample 811161 | NCBI WGS metagenome assembly MDTB01 (sample SAMN05326650, study PRJNA326480) | marine metagenome | isolation source: seawater | place: Mediterranean Sea | collected 2009
AACTTCTAAAGATGAATCAATAAATACTTCTAAGAATTTACCATGATCAAATAGCTCCCTTACCAATTTTCGATCAGAGATGAACGGAGAAATGAAAGCGGTAAGCACAATTAACCCTGCATTATTAAAGAGCTTTGAAACTTCACCAATTCTTCTAATGTTTTCAATTCTGCTTTCTTCATCAAAACCTAAATCGTTATTTAATCCGTGGCGAACATTATCTCCATCTAACAAATATGTATTATAATTTAAATCATATAATTTTTGTTCAACTATATTTGCAATTGTTGACTTGCCACTTGCACTGAGACCTGTGAACCACAGAACAAATGGTTTTTGTTTTAAGATTAATCTTCTTTTCTTAGAATCGATTGTTGATTCGTGCCAAACTACATTTTCCATAATTTTTCCTTAAAAGTATTTACTATAATCAGGCACTAATATAATCCTGAATTAATTTAATATTAATATTAAATAATAATTGATTTTTCAGATCGATTTTTGATTGTTTAACATAAAATTTCCAGTCCATAATTTCTATCTGAGAATGTTTACTAATATTAAATGATTTAAGCTCTTTTGATGGAAGTATTCTTTTTGGCTTGCCGTTAACTAAAAGATCAATTGGCATTTCAAAATTATTATTAACATTATTCCATCTATAACTAAAACTATTACTATCCTGATAATATTCCAATACTGGTTGATTTGGACTATAAAAATATTGTTCAGCAAAATACCAATAATCTTTGCCAGTTTTTTCACGCACTTTATTGAAAAAATCTTGTGTGTTTGCAAATCCTTTAGCATTCTCAACCATAAATTCTTTCAAAATTTCAAACCAAATTTTATCATTGTTTATAACACTTCTTAACGTATGCATGACCCATGCACCTTTCATATATGTATCTCCATGAAGGGCCCAATGATTTTCATTCTCCTTACCAACTATAGGAATTTCATTAACGATTCTATTTTTTAATGTGTTTAGGTAATGAACACCTACCTCATAACTTTTGAATTTATCTTCAAAATAAATAGCCTCTGAATAGACCTGTAATCCTTCATGAATCCAAATATGAGTTGGATCTGATGCAGTGACACTGTTTCCAAACCATTCATGCCCAGTTTCATGAATTATTAATGGGTCAATAACTCCATACATTGGCCAACTTTTACTTCTAACACCATTATATATGCTGAATCCGTTACCATATGTAACTGCTGATTGATGTTCCATTCCAAGGTATGGAACTTCAATAAGTTTATATCCATCTTCATACCATTGGTAATCTCCAAAGTATTTTTCATAAAATCTTATTACATCTTTTGATTGAGGAAAGAAATTCGAAGCCAATTCTTTGTTATAATCTAAAACATAATGATTCATTGAATGCGTAATATTATCTTTCATAAAAGTATCCTGAACTGCTACATAGTTTCCAATTTGAACTGATATATTATAATTATTTATAGGATTACTAACAAACCACTCATAGGTAGTTTTATCTCTGGATTTTTCAATGCTTCTTAGTCTTCCGTTTCCAACAGCAAATAAATCTGAAGGAACGGTATAAGCCATTCTAACACTATCTCCTTCCGCAGTAATATGATCTTTATTAGGCCACCAAATCCTTGCACCTTCACCTTCACACGATACAGCAATCCAATCACGATTATTTTTATCTTTTGACCACGTAAATCCTCCAGCCCAAGGCGGGTTATCGGCACTTTGAGGAATTCCATTATAAAAAACAGTAAACTCAAACATTACACCCTCTTTAATAGTCGAAACAAAATCAATTAAAACAGCATCAAACTCTCTTGAAAAAGATAAATTCTGATTTCTATAGGTTATTTTTTCGATATTTAAATTTTCAGCTAAATCAATTTGTAATTTATTTAGATCTCTAATACTCTCAGCTTTGACTTTCACAAAACCATTTAATGATTTGTTTTCAATATCAAAATCAATGTTTATATCATAGAATGATATTCTATAAGATGAACGATTTTCGTTTAAATTACCAATTAAGAAATTATTTGGAGTTAATTCTGGTAAGTTAAATTGATTTCCATGAGGCCTTTCTTCTTGGCAAAACAACAAAGTGCTTATTAATAAACTAAAAATTATTTTTTTCATAATATGTATTTGTTTTAAAAAAATTGTTAGCAAAAATGACATAATATAAGATAATACAAAAAAGAAACCATAAAACAACTGCGAAGGCCTCCTTTATTAGAAATAAAATGTAGATAATAGCTAAATAAATAATCCATTTTAACCATATAGGTTGTGACCATAATTTTAATAGTGAATTCATTATTTTGATTCTTTTATGTAGGTATAATATTCCATTGATTCATTATAAATAGAATCAAATTTTTTCTCAATGATAATATTTTCTTTTTCATATTTTTCGAATCCAGTAGTTTTGATAACGTTATCATACCATATTTTCCACCAAATACCATCATTAATATGATTACCTTTTTCCCATTTAAGCATTGACTTATCAAATTTAATATTAATTTTTTTACACCAAGTTGATAGTACTTTTTTGGGATTTTTTAAAAGCTCACTTGAATCAATTATTATATACGATTTATTATTTTTCTTTAAAAACTTTACAATTTGATATTGCTGGAGATAACCTAGTTGTTCAGCAGAATTCAATTTATTTTTTTTTGAGAAAGAATTGATTACTTCTTTCGGATGCCTTAGTAAGATACAATTATGGCAACTATTTATCCATTCGATATTATTTAAATCTAAAATATGATGAGCCATATGTTTTTGATACCAAATTTTTTTTCTTTCAGGTATTTCATTTGTAAGATAATTAACAATTTCGTTATAGTCTGAAACGTATTTACTTTTTATTTCCTTATGCATAGGATGTTCTAGTTTTTTTTCTTTTAAATAGTATGCATAAAATGGTTCATCTGTAATAAATGTATCATTTCTAGAGGACCACGATCTCATTAACGCTGTAGAAATATTTCTAGGACCTGACCAACAAGCAATTATCATATTAGATAATATAGTCTTTAATTTCTTGATTATATAGTGATCTAATTTTATTAGTTAACGAGTTTAAATCTGTTGATTTTATTTTTCTACCTTCAATTTTTGAAACAGGAATAATTCCTGCAAATGTACCTGTTACAAAAGCTTCGCTACAATCTTTAATATCCTCAAAAGTAAAATTTTTCTGGTGGCATTCAATATTATTACTTTCACATAAAGAAATTGCTTTACCTCTTGTTATACCATTTAAGCAATATTCGCCAGTAGAAGTTAAAACTTTATTTTTTTTGATAAAAAATAGGTTTGTTGAATTGCACGTACTAATAAAGCCATTTAAATCATTCATAATACCTTCATCATACCCAAGCTTATTTGCCTCAATACTAGCTAAAATACAATTAAGTTTGCTTAATGTATTCAAGTGTGGATTCAAAATATTATCATTTGGCCTTATATTTGAAACTCTTCCAATACTAATACCTTTTAAATAAGTATTGGGGTCCGTTTTTTTAAACTCAGGAATAATTACTAAGTTAATAGGTCCAGCATTTGCATTGGGGTTTTGGTAGGGGGTAATTTTATTGCCTCTAGAAATTACTAAACGAATATGTACATCATCATTCATTTTATTTTTAATTAAAACCTTATTTATTTCATCAATTATTCTTTGTTTTGAAAAAGGAATATTTAATGAAATACCTTTTGCGCTTGAAAATATTCTAGAAATATGCTCATCAATAAAAACTAGATTAGACTTATGGAGTCTGATTCCTTCCCACACACCATCTCCAAGTAAGAAGCCGCTATCAAAAACAGAGATCTTAGCTTCTTCTCTTTTAAATAACTCTCCATTAATATTAATGAAAATATTTTCATTTAGAGGGTTATTAATATATGAATGAGATCCCAATTTATTTTTTGATAATATCTTTGTAATGAAGAATTATAAAAGCAGGAACATTATATAAATATCTTTTCCATAATCTAATTGGATCTTTCACTAGCCTATAAAACCATTCCATACCAATTTCTTGAATAAACCGTGGCGTTTTTGATGCTTGCCCGCTTAAAACATCAAATGCGTAACCAACGCCAAACATATATTTAACATTTAATTTATCTATCATTTCATTCATAAAAGTTTCTTGTTTTGGGCAACTAATTCCTACCCAAAAAAAATCTGGTTTAACTTCATTTACTAAATTTATTAAATTTTTCTCTTCATTTTGATTTAATGGTCTAAATGGAGGAGTATAAGTTCCAACAATGTTAATTGGCCCATAAGTTTCTTCAATTTTCTGTTTAAGTAAATCTGCAACTTTAGGCTTTCCACCATAAAAAAAATGTTTATGTTCAGTGTTTTGGCTTTTTTTCAAAAAATAATCCATCAAGCTAGGACCATAACATCTTTCTAATTTTAAACCTCTTCGTTTACCTATCCATACAATCGGCATTCCATCTGGTACTGTATAAAGTGATTCATCATGATAACTTTTTATTTGCTCAGAATGGTAGGCTTCCATTATACTACTTACTCCACTTACTGTAATATATCCTTTTTGCTTAAAATTACTATTTGTTAATTGTGAGAATAGTTTGGGTATTGTAATGGCGTTGAATTCTACACCACCGACATTAAAATCTTTTTTTATCATATTAGTCATTAATGAGAGATTGGAATGATTTATTGTAGTTTTCTTGACAATAGGACTCAATCGTAAGATTAATACCATCTTCCAGACATATGACCGGTTGAAAGCCATTCATTTTCATTTTTTCTATATCAAGTTTTTTATTTATTGTTCCTTCTTTCTTGGATGTATCCCATAAAATATCCCCACGATAGTTTGTAGATTTTTTAATTAATCCAACAAGGTCAAGAATTGAAATTTCTTTACCCCAACCAATGTTAACTAAATTATCACTGGTATCATTTTTCATAAAATAAATTGAGGCTCTTGCAATATCATTGACATGCATGAATTCTCTAAATGCTTTTCCACTTCCCCAAACTTCAACAAAAGGAGCATTATTAATTTTAGCATCAACAAACCTTTTTATTAAAGCAGGAAAAACATGACAAGTATTAAGGTCATAGTTATCATTATTACCATAAAGATTGCAAGGCATTAAACTGGTGGAAGCCATATCGTAACACTTTCTATAATGTTCTAACATCTTTATGCCACTAATTTTAGCAATTGCATAAGCTTCATTGGTTTCTTCTAGAGTATCAGTTAATAGATATTCTTCTTTGATAGGTTGCTTACATTCTCTTGGGTAAATACATGAACTACCTAAGAATAAAAATTTTTTAACACCATTCTTCATTGAAAAGTGAATTAAATTATTTTGAATTTGAATATTTTCATAAATGAAATCAGCTGAAAATTTGTCATTTGCATAAATTCCACCAACTTTAGCTGCAGAGTTAAAAATATATTCAGGATTGTTTTCTTTGAAAAATTTTTCTACTTCTAACTGATTTAACAAATTTAGTTGCCTACTGTTTGGTGAAAGGATATTTGTAAAGTTTTCTTCTTTAAGCAATCTCAAAATACCTGAACCAACCATACCATTTGATCCTGCAATAAATATCTTACTATCTTTGTTCATGTTTTAAAATTTGATAATCGTTTTTAACCATTATTCGAACTAAATCTTTAAATTTCGTTCTTGACTCCCAACCTAAATCTTTTTTTGCTAAAGATGGATCTCCTAGTAATGTCTCTACTTCTGCTGGGCGAAAATATTTTTTATTGATATCAATTACAACATTTCCAGTTGACTTTAAGATTCCTTTTTCATTAATGCCATCTCCATCCCAAATTATGGATTCATTAAAAAAAGCAAAAGCGTGCTCAATAAATTCTCTTACGGAATGTTGTTCGTTAGTAGCAATAACGTAGTCTTTAGGTTTTTCAGTTTGGAGCATTAACCACATTGCTTCGACATATTCAGGAGCATACCCCCAATCTCTTAATGAATCTAAATTTCCTAAAGATAGCTTGTCTTGAAGCCCAAGCATGATTTTAGATACTGCAATGGAAATCTTTCTAGTAACAAAAGTTTCACCTCTTCTCTCCGATTCATGATTAAAGAGTATCCCATTGCATGCAAACATATCAAATGCTTCTCTATAATTTACTGTTGCCCAAAACGCATAAAGTTTTGCTGCCGCATAGGGGCTTCGGGGATAGAAAGGCGTAGTTTCCTTCTGAGGAATTTCTTGTACTAAACCATATAGTTCCGAAGTTGATGCTTGATATACCTTTACTGGGTGATCTAAATTTTTTGCAGCTTCTAATATTCTTAAGGTACCAAGACCATCAACATCTGCTGAATATTCAGGTATTTCAAAAGATACTTGAACGTGAGATTGTGCACCCAAGTTGTAGATTTCATCAGGTTTGATTGAAGAAATTAAGTGGCCAATATTATTTGAATCAACAAGATCACCATAATTTAAGTGTAGATTTTTGTGATTAAAAATATGATCGATGCGGCTTGTATTGAAAGAGCTTGACCTACGTATTATACCATGAACTTCATAATCTTTTTCTAATAATAATTCTGATAAATAGGAACCATCTTGGCCAGTAATACCTGTTATAAATGCTTTTTTCATCAAATTTGTACCTAAATATTACTATTAAAATTTTCATTTACAATAACAAATTGTAAAACAAAAATTTAATTAAAAAGTGGGCCCACAGGGACTTGAACCCCGAACCTGCGGATTATGAGTCCGTTGCTCTAACCAATTGAGCTATGGGCCCTCATTCTAAATCTATCAAACTTTAAAATATAAAAAGCTAGAAAGATATTTGGATAACCTAAAATTATTAATGAAATAATTTGCGGATTAAAATAATTAAATGTTTTCAATAAAAAAATTATAAAAAACATTATTATAAGATTTAAAAAGTGAATTTTTGAAAGAATAAAATTATTATTTTGCAAATAGCTAAATGAATTTATCAATGGATTGAAAATAGTGAAAAGGGTACAAGAGAAGAATAAGATGAAAAAATCATTTAATTTCAGTATATATTTTTCATTCGCTAATGCAATAATAATGTTTTCATATGCAAAATAAAATACAAAGAAAACCGAAGAAACTAATAAAAGATTTATCAAGAACATTTTTTTTAATCTATCAAAAAAACTTTTACGATTTTCAATGAAAAGAGCACCTATTTTTGGAATAAAAATGGGCATTAGAACTGAATTTGCAAAGTTCATTAAAACAATTAATATTCTTGTATTAGCTTGATAAACTGAAAGAGTTTTTTCTTGAAAAAAGACAAATATTATTGTCAACAAAATAGGAATATACATGCTTGCAAAAATATTGTGAAGGCTCAATGCGGCACCATTTTTAATTAATTTTATTGAATCATATTGATTCTTATTGTTGTTTAGCGAAAAATATTTTTTTAATATAAAGAATGAAGACAATGCCAGCGATAATACGCAAATGCAAAAATAAAATAGAATATAAGATATTTCGAAATCCATTTCTATTAAACCTATAAATAAAATTGAAAAAATTAGGCTTATCGGCAAAAAAACGCCTTTCATTCCATAAATATTAAAAATAAAAGAAAGCTTAGTTTTTTCGATTGATTGAAACATTTGTGTATTTAAAAAAAGTACACAATTCAAAAAGATAAAAATTAAATAAATTATCGTTTCATGAAAGGGTAATTGATATATTAAAGTTATAGGTATAAATAATATTGTTGAAAAAAGTAAGCAAGAAAAACAAATCAACTTAAGTGATTTGAAGTAGAACAATTTAAAATGTATTTTATTTTGTGAAATCATAGTGTTGGCAGTTAAGGGCAATCCAGAGCTAAAAAGGAATGTTAGGGGAACACTTAATGCTAGAAGAGTCATTAGTAAACCAAATTTTTCAATTGGAATATATTTAGCACCGATTGAAAAGAAAAGAAATGTAGCTGAAAAACCTAAAATTTTTAAAAAAAATAAAGACTTCATTTGTTACATTTCTATTTTTTCACAAATATAATGATATATAATTTGATGCATTGTCTGAATTTCATCAGTTTCATTAGATGGGCATTGAATACAATTTTGGGAAATCTCAGATATAGTATTTTTAGAATTTCCAGTAAGAGATATAGTAGTTGCATTAACAGAGTTCGCAAAATTAACTGCATTTATTATATTTTTACTTTCACCTGAAGTAGAAAAAGCAAATAAAACATCTTTTTCTTCTAATAGACCTTCAAGCTGACGACTAAAAACTTCATCAAAACTGTAATCATTTGATATTGCTGTAAATATTGATGAATCAGTTGTTAGCGCTACAGCTGGCAAGGGCGATCTGTTTTTTTTGTAACGTACGATAATTTCAGCAGCAAAATGTTGAGAGTCAGCAGCACTGCCACCATTACCAATTATATAAACTTTATTTTTTTTTAAACAATTTTTAATTAATTGAGCAATACTTTCGATTTGATTTGCAAAACTATTAAGATTATCTAATTTGGCTTTAAAGCTTTTAAGCTTATTTTGAAACTCCATTATATAATATAAGATGTTTATTTAAAAAAATTTATGTTTTAAAAAGATAAATTTAAAAAAAGCATTCTAAAATTCGACAATTACTTAAAATACAGATTATTGACTAATAATAATTATCTACAATCATTATTTTTTAATATTGATAATTTGCTTTTATTTATTAATATTATTTCTTGATATATGAAAAAAATTCTTATTACTGGCGGCGCAGGATTCATTGGAACTAATCTAATTAAATCTTTAATAAATAAATATCACATAATATGCGTAGATAATCTTCTGTGTTCTAGTTATAGCAATGTTGAAGAATTTGATACTTATAATAATTTTGAGTTTATTAATGAAGATATTATAGGAATCAAGAATATTGATTGTGATTTTATTTTTAATTTAGCTTGTCCAGCTTCTCCAGTTTGGTATTCAAAATACCATATTGAGACTATCAAAACCTGTACACAGGGGATGTTTAATATTTTAGATATTGCCATAAAAAATAATGCAAAACTATTTCATGCTTCAACTAGCGAAGTATATGGAGATCCAAATATTTCTCCTCAGAATGAAAATTATTATGGTAATGTAAATTCTTATGGACCACGATCATGTTATGATGAAGGTAAAAGATGTGCAGAAGCTATTTTATACTCTTACAAAAAAAGAACAGATTTCTATATTGGAAGAATTTTTAATACTTATGGACCTTTCATGCAAGCAAATGATGGAAGAGTTATTTCAAATTTTGTTAATCAAGCTATAAGTAATCAAAAAATTACAGTATATGGAGATGGTAGCCAGACAAGATCTTTTTGTTTTGTTGATGATATGGTGAAGTTGTTAGAGCTTCTCATAGATTCAGATATTCGATATCAAAATCCATTTAACATCGGTAATCCAAAAGAGATGCAAATAAAGGATATTGCTGAAAAAATTGTACAACTATCAAATTCTTCATCAAAAATTGATTACTATGATCTTCCAAAGGACGATCCTTTACAAAGAAGACCAGATATTAGTCTTATTGAAAAAACTTTTAGTTGGAAACCAAAAGTAGAATTAGAATATGGTTTAAATGAAACAATCAAATATTTTACAAAATTAAAAGAAAGGTTTTAAATATGGTTAGCAACGTTGGAATTATAGGACAAGGATTTGTAGGTGGATCAATCAACGAATTTTTCAAAGAAAAAATAACAACTTTCACATTTGACCTAAACGGAAACTGCAATTGTGATTCTTTAGATGATGTTGTCAATAAATCAGATATTGTTTTCGTTTGTTTACCTACACCAATGTTTCAAGATGGCTCTTGTGATCTTTCAATAGTTAAAAGTACTATTAAAAAAATCAAAGAGATTAATTCTGATCAAATAATAATTATAAAATCAACTGTTGTACCTGGGACTGTTCAATCTCTAATAGATGTTTATGATGAGAATATAATTTTTAATCCTGAATTTTTGACTGAGGCGAATGCAGTAGATGATTTTAGAAATCAGGATAGGATAATTATTGGTGGATATGGTTTAGCTCAATCAAAATGTGTTGAATTTTTTGCAAAATTTTTTCCAAAATCAAAAATTATTACATCAACTCCGACTGAAGCTGAACTTGTTAAATACGTTACTAATACGTTCTTAACAACAAAAGTAGCATATGCTAATGAAATATATGATATTTGCAAACATCTAAATATTGATTATGATAATTTAATTAAACTGGCTACGTTAGATGAACGGTTAGGACTTTCTCACTGGAGTGTTCCAGGTCCCGACGGCAGAAGGGGGTTTGGGGGTTCATGTTTTCCAAAAGATATAAACGCATTATTGCATTTTGCAAAAGTTAATAATCTTTTAACTCCTGTTTTAGAAAGTGTTTGGCAAAGAAATATAAACATAGACCGTACGGAACAAGATTGGAAAAGTCTATTAGGCAGAGCAATATCTAATAAAGATGATGTTTAGTTTTATAAAAAGAATTTTTGATATTATTTTTTCGATTACCCTTATTTTCATTTTATTTCCATTACTTCTTTTGGTATATATAATAATTTTTTTAGAAATAAGACAAAACCCAATTTTTACTCAATATCGAAATGGTAAAGATCTAAAAAAATTCAAAATCTTCAAATTTAAAACAATGTATAAACCAGAAGATGGAATCAATGTTTTTGTACAAGCAACAAAAAATGATTCCAGAGTTACTAAAATCGGTAAGTTCCTTAGGAGTTCTTCAATTGATGAAATACCTCAAATTTTTAATATTTTCATTGGTAACATGAGTTTTGTTGGTCCAAGACCTCATCCAATAGCTCTTGATGAAGAATTTATTACTCAAATATCAAGCTATAAAAAAAGATATCAGATGAAACCAGGTATTACAGGTTTAGCACAAGTAAATGGCTTTCGAGGAGAAACTGATACCCTTGAGAAAATGGAAAATAGAGTTTTTAAAGATATTGAATATGTCAATAACCACTCGATAATTGGAGATTTTATTATATTACTTAAAACGCTGAAAGTATTATTTAAAGGAGTTTAGTCCTATTTAATCCGATTAAGCATCCTAAAATATAATATCTAATATATGAATGATGTGTGTATTCTAAAGTTGGATTAATTTGTGCTTCAACAATGTATACTAAAAGACATGCTAAAAGAAAAAGTTTAAACTCTTTAAGCTCTTTATTTTTTTCGGAATAAAAAGATTCATAGCCTAGTTTTGCAAAAGTATAAAAAAAGTAAATATAAAAAATTAATCCAATCAACCCAATTCTTCCAAAAATAGTTGCAATTAATATATGAGGAGAGCGTGTCGTCAATCCGCTAGAATTAATTTGTTTAGTTAGTGGATGACCGAAACCTTGACCAATCATAAATTTACTCACACTATCAATCGAATTAATGAAGTCATTAAAAATATTTTTTCTATATGAAACACCTGCTGCAGCTTCATTCTCAACAAATGTACTACTCAATGTAATTCCAATCGATCTTAAGCTTATTGTACTGCCTTTGCTATTTTTAATTCCAGCAGATTCAAGGGATTGTATTAATAATAAAAAAAACATTAAAAACAATAATCCAGAAAATAATGTTTTAGCAGTTATACGTTTGAAATAAACTAAAGCCAAAATAATTAGCTGAATTAATAAAAATCTTTTCTGCGCCATGAAAGCAACTGAAAATAGCAAAAAAGATATTATTTTTTCAAAGTTAAATTTTTGGAATAACTTAATATTTGTTATAAAAAAAATACTTCCTAATAAGATATCAGTGTGAGAAGGATATTCACCAAAAAGAGGCCATTCCTTATACATTCCAGGTATAGTTGGAGAAAGCGCTTGAACAATTTTCATGCCTCCTAAAGAAATAATTATAGTAAAATATACTGCCATTGAAATGTACATAAATCCCAGAATTTTTTTATGAACTTTAAACGATAAGTGAGATGCAACATAGATTGATAAAAATAAAAATAATATATCAATAATAAATTCTGAGTCTTGTATAATCCTTATAAACTCTCTTCCTTCGCTAAGACTATAAAATGTAATACCTGTGCAATAAAGTATAAAAATAAAGAGTATAAACCAAAAATGACTATTAAATAACTTAGAAAAAAGTTTTTGGTTAAATAAAAAAACCAAAATTGAAAATAATACTAGAGTAAATTGTAATAAGGGCAATCCATTTAAATTTAAATTAGCAAAGGATTTGCTAAAAATTTGAATTAAAAATAAAATTACTATAGATACAATAATGATTAATTTTCTAAAAAATGCATTAAAAAATATCATTTTTATACAATGAGTAATAATAATATAAGAAGGTTAATATAATAAATATTATTATGTAAAAAATTGTGATAAGTATAAGATCAGGATAGTAATGTTCAACTGGGAAAATTGGATTATTAATGACGTATAGAGTATCCATTTTTTCTAATGCTTTCAATTTTTGTTCTTCGTATGCTATATTTGACGTTGATAAAAGAGAGGTGCTAATACTAATTTCTCTCAAAATTCTTTGCTCTTCAACTTTTAAAACAGGTGAAGTTCGATCAGAATTTTGCTCTAAAAAATTTATGTAACTATTTTCAATTTCTTCTAAATCATTTTCGATTTCATCTATTTTTAGTTTGAGAAATTCTAATTTTTGCTTATCTAGTGAGCCAATAAGGTCATTTTGTTTTTCAGATAATTTGTCAATAGCTAATTGATTAATTCTTACAGACATCTTAGGAGAAAAAAATATGGTTGAAAGGTAAATTAAATTATTAAAACTATTGTATTCAGGAAAGTAATAGTAATCAATAAACTCTTCATATACCTCATACTTTTCAATGGGGTTATCAAGATTTTTATTCAACTTGTCCGCTAAAAGTGAATAAATATTAGTTTGCTGAGTTTCATACTCAATATTTTCACTAAGAATTTCATTTATAAAATCATAGCTGTTTAAAATTTCTCCATAAATATATGGAATTAATATAGGATCAGTATCTCCAGCGCTACTAATAATATTACTTATTACACTATTATAATCTTGACCCGAGTTGTTAGATGTAGGTAATAAAATCGAAGTGGATGAATATAATTTTGGAACAGCAAAAGAGATATAAAGAAATAAAAATATATATATAAATGAAAATACTTTAAAAATTGATTTAAAGTTTTTTTTGGAGGCACTTAAAACACTTATTATAATATCATACATGAGCCAATATTAATTAAATTTTATGAATTAAGGTAATTTTAATATCTATAATCATCTTTTTTAAATGGACCACTCACATCTACACCAATGTACTTTGCTTGCGTTTTTGATAGCTTTGTTAAATCTGCATCAAGATGTTTTAAATGTATTCTTGCAACTTCTTCATCTAATTTTCTAGGTAAATCATAAATTCCTGTTAAAGGTTTATTTTTTGCTAAAAATATTTGTGCCAACACTTGGTTAGAAAACGAAGTAGACATCACAAAGCTTGCATGACCTGTTGCACATCCCAAGTTAACTAGTCTGCCTTCTGCCAAAATGAATATTTGTTTACCATTTTTGAAAGTGTATCGATCGAGCTGCGGTTTTATTTGATCTCTTTTAGCACCCGATTTATTTAATGCGTCTACTTGAATTTCGTTATCAAAGTGACCAATATTACAAACAATAGCTTGATCTCTCATTTTTCTCATATCTTTTAATGTTATGATATCTTTATTACCTGTAGTTGTTACAAATATATTTCCTCTATTTAAAACATCTTCAAGTCTTCTTACTTCAAATCCTTCCATCGCTGCTTGCAGT
>MDTB01063907.1_pt1 | contig 13883 bp, 12 predicted proteins | sample 811161 | NCBI WGS metagenome assembly MDTB01 (sample SAMN05326650, study PRJNA326480) | marine metagenome | isolation source: seawater | place: Mediterranean Sea | collected 2009
CAGCAGGCGCATGGCAGTGGGAACCTATTAATCTTGAGGAAGAAAAAAAACCAGTTGATTTAGGTGATCCTAAAAAGAAAGCTAGATTAATGTTTACCGATGCAGACATGGCAATGGCCATGGATCCAGAATACAGAAAAATTTCAGAAAGATTTTACAAAGATCCCAAGTTTTTTGAGGACTCTTTTGCTCGTGCTTGGTTTAAACTAACTCACAGAACAATGGGAAATAAAGAGAATTACATCGGCCCTTGGGCTCCTAAAGAGGATCTTCTTTGGCAAGGAAATGTTTCCTCACCAAAAAAGAAATATAATGTAGATAAAGTTAAAAAAATGATTGTAGCTAGCAAACTTAGCGCTAGTGATTTGATCATCACTGCTTGGGATAGCGCTAGGACGTATAGAGTAACCGATAAAAGAGGAGGAGCTAATGGTTCGAGAATTCGCTTAGCGCCTATGAAGGACTGGGAAGCGAACGAGCCCAAAAAACTCTCAAAAACATTGAAGATTCTTGAAAATATAGCAAAAAAAGCTAAAATTACAGTTGCTGATACAATTATTCTTGCAGGAAATGTAGGGCTAGAAAAAGCAATAAAGAAAGCAGGCTCTAAAGTAAAAGTTCCATTTAGTCCAGGCAGAGGAGACTCTTCCCAAAAACAAACTGAAATTAAGAATTTTAAGTGGCTAGAACCTTTGCATGATGGATTCAGAAATTATGTAAAATCTGATTACTCTGTAATGCCAGAGGAGCTTTTATTAGAGCGTGCTTCTTTGATGGGTTTAACAGCGCAAGAAATGACCTGTTTAGTTGGCGGTATGAGAGTTTTAGGTACAAATCATGAGTCTGCTAAAAATAAAGGTGTATTAACTGATAAAGTAGGAACTTTATCAAATGACTTTTTTATTAACTTAGTGGATATGAAATACACATGGAAACCAACAGGCAAGAACTCTTATGATATTATTGACCGCAAAACAAAGAAGGTTAAGTTTACAGCTTCAAGAGCAGATTTAGTTTTCGGTTCTAACTCAATACTTCGATCTTATTCTGAAGTGTATGCCCAGGATGATAATAAAGAAAAATTTGTAAAAGATTTTGTTTCTGTATGGACAAAGATAATGAATGCAGACAGACCAAATTTAAAAAAATTAAATTAATATGACTGAATTTACTTCAGGAATTTTTAACTCAGCAAAAACAGTATATAGCAATAACAGGGGCTCGATTTTAAGAACAATAGTTTATACGATTGGTCACTTTGTAATAGCTATTACAGTTCTAATGTTAATAGCGGATGTATCTTTTATGATAGCTTTAACAGATGCAATTGTAGAGCCACTTGCTAATGCTGTTTGGTATTTTTTGTTAGATAAGTTTTGGGCTTCTAAAGTGAATTTAAAGTAGTCCCCATAAGCTATCTTTTTTCAACCAACCTTTATATTTTTCTGATATTCCCATACACCAATCAATTTTACATTTTTTGATTTTCAGTAATCTACCTTTTTGAAGTATAGCAATAGGCTTAGAATAAATCGTAGGGTTTTTGAACATCACCAATTCATCTTCAATTACAATTGCTGCTTTTTTCTTTGAGAGTTGAGAAATATGTATCCAACCTGTATTATTTTCATGATCTCTAATTTTTCTAAAGTTATCGGACTGATCTTGAATTAAAACAGGAAGAAATTTTTTTTTATAAAAGATTTTAATCGGATATTTTTTAGAGGGACCTTGTCTTAGATTTACCTCATTATACCGCAAAGTAAGAAAGTATTCTTCTTTTGAAAAACAAATATTTTGAGTGAATAAAATACTTAAAATGATTATAAAAATCCTTAACATTTATTTATGCAATTTGGATTTATGGATATTTTAGATTTTCTAAACTCAGTTTTTAAAGAGTCAAAAAAAAGTATACCGTTTGCAAGATCATCTTTAGTATTTAAAATTGTTTTTAAAACTTCATTTGCTTGCAAAGAACCCATAGTACCAGCTAAAGGAGAAAATATTCCCTCTGTTTGACAATTATTATTATATTCAGGATATTCAGGCATAAAACATCTGTAACAAGGCCCTTTTTTTTTAAAATTAAATTTCATGAGTTGTCCCTCAAATCTACTTATCGCCGCTGATATTAAAATTTTTTTACTTTTCAAGCAGTGATCGTTTATAAGGTATCTTGTGTCAAAATTATCCACTCCATCACATATAATGTCGAACTTTTTAAAAATTTTCTTAATGTTTGTAGAAGTCAATTTCTCATTAAACGTAATGATTTTAATTTTTTTGTTTATTTTACTAATTGCTTTTTTTACCTGATTTACCTTATATTTACCTATATCGTTTGGACTAAATAGGGTTTGCCTATTTAGATTAGACATTTCAACTCTATCATAATCTACAATTCCAATTTTTCCAACACCGGATGCAGCTAGATATGTTATTAAAGGACACCCTAATCCTCCTAAACCTATAATTAAAACATTTGAAGAAAATATTTTTTTTTGTCCATTTACACCAATTTTTTTTAAAATTATTTGTTTTTCAAATCTCTTAAACTGAGTAAAATTTATTTTCATTTTTAGAATTATTTCAATCCAGTTGACCCAAATCCACCAGAGCCTCGGTCTGTATCGTTTAAATCATTCACTTCTTTAAGATTTACTTGAGATATGGGACAAGCAACCATTTGAGCAACACGAAGTCCATTTTCTACTTTAAAAGCATCTTGACCAAGATTAATTAATATAACTTTAATTTCTCCTCTATAATCAGCATCTATAGTTCCTGGAGTATTCAAAACGCTTATTTTATTTTTAGCCGCTAGGCCTGATCGTGGTCTGATTTGTATTTCAAACCCTTTAGGAATAGATATCGCTAAACCTGTAGGTATAATAGCCGTTTTACCAGGCTCGATAATAATATCAGAAACTATATTTGCTTCTAAATCCATACCTGAGGATCCACTTGTTTTGTATTTGGGTAATGAAACTTCTTTAGACAGTCTTTTAATTAATATTTTTATCATTCATCAAAAGTTTGTCTAATATAACTTTAGCTATCGTATTTGCAATGTAGCTTTTTCTATTTTTTGGTATTGATTGAATTTTTCCTTTTTTATCAATTATTGAAACTTTATTATATTCAGAATTAAAACCAAAATCTTTTTTTGAAACATCATTTGCAATAATTAAATCACAGTATTTTTCTTTAATTTTCTTTTTGGAGTTTTGTATAATATTTTCTGTCTCAGCAGAAAAACCAATTACTATTTTAGGCCTGGCTTTATTATTTTTGCTTAGAAATTCCAGAATGTCGGGATTTTTTTCTAATTTTATATCTTTTATATGTGAGTTTGCTTTTTTAATCTTATGCATACTTTTATTAATTGGTTTAAAATCTGAGATAGCCGCAGCACAAACAGCTATATCTACTGGAAGAGATTTTTTTACTTCATTCATCATTTCTTTAGCAGAAACTATTTTTTTAATCTTTAATCCTTTTGAATAAATAAGATCTGATGGACCAGCTATTAGTTTTGTTTTAATACCTAATTTTTTTAATGCTAAAGCCACCTCATATCCTTGTTTACCACTAGATTCGTTAGAAATATATCTAACTGGATCCAAATATTCTCTTGTTGGCCCCGTAGTAACTAATGCTTTAAAATTTTTATTTTTAACTAAATCTTTATTATTAAAATAACTTTTTAGATAAGAATATATTTGTCTAGGACTTGACATTTTACCTTCGCCATATTCACCACATGCCATTTCACCTTTTTCTGGTCCAATAAAATAATATCCATAGTCTTGTAAAATTTTAAGGTTTTGTTGAGTAGCCTTGTGAAGCCACATTCTAACGTTCATGGCTGGAACTAAAAGAATATCTTTATCAGAGGCCAATAAAACTGTTGTTGCCAAATCCTCACATTTCCCTATGCTTAATTTTGTCATGAAGTTTGCTGTAGTTGGCAAAACTATTATGATATCTGCCCACCTGGATAAAGTTATATGGTCAATTTCAGTCTCTCTATTTTTGTCAAATATGTCTTCAAATGTTTTATTTTTTGTTAGTGTGGTTATAGAGAGTGAAGTAACAAATTCTTTTCCGCTTTTAGTTAAAATAGCTTTAACATCAACGTTATTTTTCTTTAATAATCTTATTAGATCAAGAGACTTGTAGGCAGATATTCCTCCTCCAATAACTAACAAAATTTTTTTGTTTTTTAATGCCATTGTTTATTAGAATACTAATAGAGCAACAATTACAATACCAAAAAAACTAATTATTAAATTGTTTCTAAAATTTTTTAACTTCATTTGCTCTATCTCTAATTTTTTGTTGTTTCCTAAGCCCAAATTTAGTTTTCCTTCTGCCATCAATTGAAGGGCATAATTTGCTTTATCTATAAAATCAGGAAAATCAGGTATTCTTTTAATTATTTCAGCTGAGGTATTTATTGCTGTATCAATTTTAGATTTTGGACTTTTTACATCTTTTAACCAATTCTCTAAAATAGGTCTAGAAACCTGCCAAATATTTGTCTCTGGATATAATTTTCTTGCAACACCCTCTACTACTACCATAGTCTTTTGCAAAAGAAGCAAAGGCGTTTGGGTTGGCATATTAAATTTTTCTGTGATTTCAAAAAGCTGGGCCAGCAAATTTCCTCCCGAAATATCTTTAATGGATTGACCAAATATTGGCTCCCCTACAGATCTCAATGCTTGAGCGAATTCTTCTTTCGAAGCGTCTTGTGGAACTAGACCAGCTTGAAAGTGGACCTCTGCCACCTTTGTATAATCTCTTTGAATAAAACCGTATAAAATTTCAGCTAAAAATTTTCTGTTATTTTTATCAAGCCTTCCCATAATACCAAAATCTACTGGAATAATATTACCTTGTTTATCAACAAATAAATTTCCTTGGTGCATGTCTCCATGGAAAAATCCATCTCTTACTGCCTGCCTCAAAAAATGTTGAATTAGGTTTTCTGCTAAAATTTTTAGATTAATTCCATAGTCATTTAATTTTTCGTGTTCTCTAATAGAAATTCCATCAACTTTGTCCAAAGTTAAAATTTTCTTTGATGTGTAATTCCAGTAAATTTTAGGAACGTTAAAATTTTTATCATTTTTGGTATTTTCATATAACTCATTCGCCGCGGCAGCCTCAAAACGTAAATCCATTTCTATATTTGTAATTTCACGTAATAAACAAACTACTTCAACAAGTTTAAGTCTTTTCGCTTTTGAAAATGTATTTTCAACAATGTAAGCAAATAACATTAAAGCATCTAATTCTTCATTAAATAATTTTTCTATATCTGGTCTTAAAATTTTAATCGCAACATCTTTATTTTGATTTTCATTTTTAATTTTAGCTATATGCACTTGAGCTATAGAAGCTGCAGCAATTGGATCACTTATCTCTAAAATATTCTTAAAAAGAACCTCTCCAACCTCATTTTTTATAATTTTTTTTGCCATATAGGTATCAAAAGCTGGCAATTTATCTTGAAGTTTTTCTAAGTTTTTTGCAAGTTCTTCTCCTATAATATCTGGTCTAGTAGCCAAAAATTGACCAAGTTTTATAAAAGTAGTACCCATTCCTTCGAGAGCCACACAAAGCTTCTCTCCCGGTTTTTTAAACTCATTAGAATTTTTTTTTTGAGAACCAATAGATATTATATTAAAAAATATATTAATGACCAAAGGCAATTTATAAATTTGATTAATAGTATCTACAGCGCCAGAAGTAGAGAGTTTTCTTGCAATTTTAAATAATTGAAAAACTCTATTAAACATTTAAACTTTCCATCCAGAATGTATAGCAGAAATGCCATTTGAAAGATTTCTATATTCAACAGAATAAAATCCATTTTTTTTGATTAAATAAGCTAACTCCTCTTGAGAGTAAAAATCATTGATACTTTTTATTAAATAATCATAAGGTTGAGATGAGCCAACAACATACTTACCAAGAATAGGAATAATACTAGAATATTTTTTATAAAATAGATTTATAATTTCATTATTAACCTTCGAAAATTCTAAACACATAAATCGACCACCAGGTTTGAGAACTCTAATAGCTTCTTTTAAGGCTAGATTAATATCTGAAACATTTCTAATACCAAAGCTTATTGTATAAAAATCAAAAGTATTTTCTTTAAAAGGTAATTTTTCCGCAGCAGATTTATACCATTTTATATTTTTATAATCTTTTAAATTAGATTTTCCTTCAATCAGCATTTCTTGATTAGGTTCAACGCATGAAATATTTGCTGAATTATTAATTTTTTTGGAATAAATTTTTGCTATGTCTCCAGTTCCAGAAGCTACATCTATAAGAGTATTGTTAAGCTGAGGGTTCATCCATTCTAAAAATTTTTTTTTCCAAATTCGATGTATTCCAAATGACATAATATCATTCATAAGGTCATATTTCTTATTAACTTTAGAAAATACAGAATTGACTAGTTTAGACTTATCTTGAATAGTATTTTTCATTTATAAATTATATGCCAGAATTACCTGAAGTTGAAGTTGTTAAAAAGTCTCTAGAAAGTCAAATAAAAAATTTGACTATAAAAAGTGTCATTATAAATGATGGTAATTTAAGATATAAAGTCAAAAAAAATGATATAAAAAAAATTATAGGATCAAAAATAATAAATATAAAAAGGAGATCTAAATACCTCTTATTTGTTTTAGATAAAAGATTTTCTATAATTGTCCATCTTGGAATGACAGGTAAGTTTTTTATAATAAAAAAAAATCACAATAGACAAAAAACAAGTTTTTACTATGATGTTCAAAACTACTCTGAAAAACATAATAGAGTAATATTCATACTTAGTAAAAAAATAAAACTTATCTACAACGATATAAGAAAATTTGGATTTATAAAAATTTTATCATTAAAAAAAATTAATGAGAGCCAACATCTTAAGACTCTTGGTCCGGAGCCTTTTGATAATTTTTTTAATTTAAGATATTTTAAAAATTTTATATTAGGTAAAAATAGGTCCGTAAAAGATCTTTTAATGGATCAAAAATTTCTTTCAGGACTTGGAAATATATATGTAAATGAAATTCTTTTTTTCTCTAAAATTAAACCTAGTAGAAAAATAAATAGATTAAAAGATGAGGAAATAAAAAAGATTATTTTGAATACCAGAAAGATAATTAAAAAGGCTATTATTTTAGGAGGTTCTTCTATTAAAGATTTTACCAATAGCATTGGAAAAAAAGGAAATTTTCAGCAACACTTTAAAGTTTACGGTAAAAAAGGAAAAAAATGTTCTAATTCAGATTGCAACGGAACTATTAAAAAAGTTGCCATTTTGCAAAGGGCAACTTTTTTTTGCTCAGTTTGTCAAAAATATTAAAGTTGACCATGATAATGTTGGCATATATACATTTTAAAAATTATGCCAAATACAAAATCAGCAATTAGACGAGTTAGAAGAGTAAAAAAACAAACTCAGATTAATAGAATAAGAAAAAGCAAATACAAAAACGCTGTTAAACAAATGGAATTATTAATAAAATCTAAAGATAAAGCTAAAGCTAAAAAATATTTTTCCAAATTTCAATCAATTCTAATGCAGGTTGCTAAAACAGGTGTAATAAATAAACGTACCGCAGCAAGAAAAATATCAAAAATTTCTAAAAAAATTTAATTCCTGATTAAAATTTCAACAATTAGATTCTTTTTTAAAAAAAAATCTATATTTAGCTAAGAATTTTTTTGCAAAAATTCTTTTAAAAGTTGTAAAATTTTAAATAAATTTCTTTTCTATCAATACGTTAATTATACAACCAAATAAAATTTATTTTTGATTACAACCTGTAGATACTTGCAAAGCTTTTCAAAACAGAGTTAAAAGTAATTTCTAAACTTAATTAATTACATGAACAAAAATAATATCAAAAAACAAAACTCATATATTTCAGAAGAAGAAAAAACTTTAAGTTGGGTAGACATTCAAAATTCTTTTAAGAAGTCATTTGGAGAAGAAATTTATTCGAGTTGGCTTGAGAAGATAAGCTTGATAAAAGAGTACAATGATTACCTTATATTAGGTGTTCCAACGAGATTTTTTAGAGATTGGATTGTTTCGAGGTATCTAGACAAGATCTTAGAGCAAGTAAAAAGCTTTAAATTAACTCTTAATAGGATTGAGTTTAGGATTATAGAGGAAAATAAAAATAACCCTGATCTTATAAAGATTGATGAGATTAAAAAAGTCACTGAAATTAAAGACTCTATTTTAAATTATAATAGACTAAACCCAAATCTTAACTTTGAGAATTTTATACAGGGAAAAAGTAATGATATAGCTTTATCTTACTCTAAAAAAGTTTGTGAACATTTATCAAGATACAATCCTTTGTATATCTGCGGTGGAGTGGGTCTTGGGAAAACACACCTATTGAATGGAATTGGTTTAGAACTTCAAGAAGAAAATAATGTGATGTTTATTTCTGCCGAACGTTTTATGTATCATTTTATCAAATCAATTAAGAAAAATGACATGGTTAATTTTAAAGATTTTTTTAGAAAATCTTCAGTATTTATTATTGATGACATTCAGTTTATTAGTGGAAAAGAAAGCCTACAGGAGGAATTTTTTCATACTTTTAATAGCCTAATTGACAAGGGATCTCAAATTGTAATTTCAGCAGATAGAAATCCAATGAAATTAGACAGAGTTCAAGACAGAATTAAATCAAGATTAGCAGGTGGTTTAGTAGTAGATATAGATACTCCAGACACAGATTTAAAAGTCAAGATTGTTAAGAAAAAAATTCAAGAAATTCAAAACCAATTTAAGGAAAATATAAATTTAAGTGAAGACGTGATTAATTATATAGCTCATGAAAGCAAAACTAACATTAGAGAACTTATTGGTGTTTTAAATCGCGTAATAGCTTTTAGTAGAGTGCACAATAAGGAATTATCTATAAGTGATTGTAAAAATATCTTAAAAGATGTGTTTAGTAAAATAAGGTTAGTTACAGTTGATAAAATACAAAATGCAGTTTCTAATTATTTTAATATTTCTTTAACAGATATGTTGTCTCAGAGAAGATCAAGACCTTTAGCTAGACCTAGACAAATAGCAATGTTTCTGGCAAAAAAACTTACATCAAGATCATTACCAGAAATTGGCCGAAGATTCGCAAACAGAGACCATACGACAGTGATACATGCTGTGAAAACTATAACAAGATTATCTGAACAAGACGATGAGATGAAAAAAAATATAAATCAAATTAAAAGTCTTTTATTAGAACAATAGGATCAATGCAATTTGTAGTTAAAAGAGATATCTTACTAAAGTCATTAAATTTTGTTCAAGGCGTTGTTGAAAAAAAAAATACTCTCCCGATTCTTTCAAATGTTTTAATTGAATTGAAAAACAACAAGTTATCTATAGTTGCCACAGATTTAGATATATTTTTTCACGATGAAATTAGTGAAGTAAAAATTTTAAAGGAAGGTAGTACTACAACTTCAGCTGCAATTCTATTCGACATTTTAAGAAAAATTTCATCTAATTCAGATTTAAATTTTGAACTAAAGACTGAAAATAAATTAAGTTTAAAAAGTGAAAACTCAGATTTTAATTTGCTTTGTTTGCCAACAGATAATTTTCCAACTTTTGGAGATCAATTTGAAGGTCCTGAAATTTTACTAGATAACAATAGATTTTTGAAGCTTTTAAATAAAACTAAAATATCAATTTCTAACGATGATACTAGACACTATTTAAATGGTGTTTTTTTACATTTGACCCAAGCTCATGGTAGAAATTTTTTAACTGGAGTAGCAACAGACAGTCACAGGCTTTCATCTAGTGGTTTAGAAGTAGAAAATGCAGATGATTTTTCCTCTTTGATTTTACCAAGAAAAACTATTTTTCAACTCTGCACTATTTTGGCAGAGTCTAAAGGAAAATTATCAATTCAAACGACTGATAATAAAATAAAATTCTCATCTGGTAATATCAAATTAATTTCTAAAGTAATAGATGGTAAATTTCCTGACTACAAAAAGGTTGTGCCTTATAATAATGAAAAATCACTAAAAGTTTCATCTAAAGATTTTATTAATTCAATTGAAAGAGTAACGAGTGTTTCTCTAGATAGAAAAGAGGGAGTTAAACTTGCTATTAACAAGGAAAGTATACAGCTTTCAGTTACCAGTGCAAATTCTGGAGAAGGAAACGAGATAATTAAAGCAAATTTTAATTCAGATAAAATTAACATAAGCTTTAATTCAAAATATTTGATCGACATAGCTTCAGAAATTGAAGACAAAGATATTAATATGAAACTTAAGGACTCGGTATCACCTGTTTTGATAGAGGATGCATCAGATAAAAATAGCTATTATGTTATAATGCCAATGAAAATTTGATTAATTTAAATTTAAGATAAGAATTTATTTTTTTAGTCTAAAAGTGTTGCAATTAACTCATTCTAAGCACCAATCTGCTCAAGTGATTTCATATTAGTATAAAAAAATGATATAGTAAGAGTATCTAAAAACACTTTATATAATGTCAAAAAATTCAGAACTAAAAGAAAATCTATCCTATGGTGCGGACTCCATTAAGGTTCTTAAAGGTTTAGACGCTGTAAGAAAAAGACCTGGAATGTATATTGGTGATACTGATGACGGTTCAGGTTTACATCATATGGTTTTTGAAGTCGTTGATAACGCTATGGATGAAGCCCTAGCAGGGCATTGTAGTAATATTACAATTACTATGAATAAAGATGACACCATCACTGTAGAGGATGATGGCAGAGGGATTCCAGTTGATATGCATAAATCTGAAAAAATGCCTGCTGCTGAAGTTATTATGACTCAATTGCATGCCGGTGGAAAGTTCGACAATGACTCATATAAAGTTTCAGGAGGTTTACACGGTGTAGGAGTGTCTGTAGTAAATGCATTATCAGAAAAATTAGAATTGAATATTTATAGAGATGGTAAAGAATATTTTATGTCTTTTAAAGACGGTAATACTTCAAAAAAATTAAAACAAATAGGAAATACCAAAAAAAAGGGTACTAAAATTAACTTTTTACCCTCTAAAGAAGTATTTTCTTCGATAAAATTTAATGAATCAATTTTAGAAAAAAAAATTAGGGAATTGGCATTTTTAAATAAAGGAGTTTGTATAACTCTTAATGATCATACTAAAAAAGCAAAAGAATATATTCATAAATATGACGGTGGAATTGTGGAATTTGTAAAGTATATAAATAAAAAAAAACCTATCTTAGTAAATAAAAATGAGAAAGAAGTCTTTAAAAAACCTATTTACGTAAACGGTTTAAAAAACAATGTTGTAGTTGAGTGCTCTTTAGAGTGGAATGCAGGGTACTCTGAAGAAGTGCTTCCTTTTACAAACAATATTTCCCAAAAAGATGGTGGAACTCATTTACTAGGCTTTAGGAGTGCTCTTACAAGAGTTATTAATAGGTATTTTAATGAGAGAAATAATAAAAAAAATAAAATTTCTTTATCAGGAGACGATATTAAGGAGGGTTTAACAGCTGTTCTCTCAATTAAAATGCCTGACCCTAAATTTTCTTCTCAAACTAAAGATAAGCTTGTATCATCAGAAATTAGATTAATTGTGGAGAATATTATAAATGACAAAGTTTCCACTTGGTTTGACCAAAACCCTTCAGTTGCAAAAACTGTTATAGAAAAAATTACACAAGCAGCATTGGCGAGAGATGTAGCAAGAAAAGCAAGAGATAATGTTAGAAGAAAAGGAACTTTTGAATTAACTGGTTTACCAGGAAAATTAGCCGATTGCCAAATTCAAAAAAAAGAAGGCACAGAATTATTTATAGTTGAGGGTGACTCAGCAGGCGGCTCTGCTAAACAAGGACGAGTGAGAGAATATCAAGCAGTATTACCATTAAGAGGTAAGATTTTGAATACTTTTGTTAATCCTAAATCAAATGGAGCCGATGAGTCAACAAAAGCATTATCCAAAATGATGTCATCAAGCGAGATTATAACTTTAATCAATGCTTTAGGAACAGGCTCTAAAGATTTCAATATTGAAAATTTACGGTATGATAAAATTGTAATTATGACAGATGCAGATGTAGACGGATCTCATATTAGAACTTTACTATTAACATTTTTTAATAATAACCCTTTTAATCAACTAATTGAAAATGGACATATCTACTTAGCTCAACCCCCTTTATTTAAAGTAACTAAATCAAATAAGAGCGTTTATATCAAAGATGAAAAAGCACTAGAAGAATATATTTTTGAAGCAGCAGGTAAAACTAATAAAAAATTAAAAAAAGGAACTTTGGAATATAATAATTTTTTGCAAAATCAGAGGGAAAAACTCTCCATTCAACGGTTTAAAGGATTAGGAGAAATGAATCCTGAAGAATTATGGCAAACAACTTTAAATCCTGATAACAGAACAATGCTTAGAGTCGAGTACTCAAAAGGCACTAAAGAGAAGTCTAAAGAAGATCAAAAAATGATAAAAATTTTGATGGGAGAAGAAGTTGCGCCTAGAAAAGATTTTATCACTAGCAATGCTTTAGATGTATCTAATTTAGACATTTAAACATCAAAATGAATTTTTCTACTCTCTTCAGAATAGGAGAAAATCTTAGTTTAGATAGAAAAACTCTCATTATTTTAAGATGGATTGCAATTATTGGGCAATTTTTAACAATTAATTTAGTTTATTTTTATCTAGAGCTGAGCTTTCCAGTTACCTTTTGTTATATCGTAATATTAATAGGACTTATAACAAACTTACTATTACAATTCAAAATTAAGAAAATTCTAATAAAAGATTTTTACGCAAGCTTTTTTTTAATTTTTGATTTAATCCAACTAAGCATTTTATTATATTTAACTGGGGGCATATCAAATCCATTTTCGATTATGATGATTATCCCGACTATAATTTCATCAACATTTTTAAGTATGGGGACAACAATTATTTTAGGTTTGTTAACTATTATATCTTTATTTTTTTTAACAAAGCTGCACTACCCATTACCTGGAATACATGATAATGCACATACCTTCCCAAAATTATATTTGACTGGATATTTTCTAGCAATAGTAGTTGGTATGATTTTTATAAGTTATTTTGGAATTAGATTTTCTGGAGAGAGTAAAAGAAGATCTGATGCACTAAATAAAATGCAACAAGTTATTGCAAAAGAATATGAGCTAGAGTCTTTGGGCGGGCAAGCAGCCGCAGCTGCACATTCTCTAGGCACTCCACTAGCAACTATTAACGTTGTTGCGTCAGAACTAAAAAAAGATCTTGGAAATAATTCTGAACACTCAAAGGACATTGAGTTATTAATTAGTCAAACAAAAAGATGTGGTGAAATTTTAAAACAGATATCTAAAAAACAAATCCAAGAGGACAAATTTTTTAAAAAGACTAAATTAGAAGATCTAGTCAGTGAAATTATCACATCTTTTAGAGAAACTTCGTCGAAAAAAATTTCATTAATATCTGAAGATAATAAGAATAATTTTAGTTTTCCAAGATCAGCAGAACTAATCTATGGTTTAAGAAATTTCATTGGTAATGCTATTAAATTTTCAAAAAGCAAAGTAGAAATTAAATTGGAAAGTGATACTCAGGTTATTAAAATTATAATCAATGATGATGGTCCTGGTTTTCCCGAAGATATAAAAGAAATTTTAGGTGAACCTTATATAAAATCTAAATCTTTAAAAACAATTTCAAATGTAGGTACGGGATTAGGAACATTTTTAGGTAAAACTTTCTTAGAGAGAAAATTAGCAAATTTAACTTTTTCAAAAGACAATAAATTAGGTGGAGC
>MDTB01071598.1_pt1 | contig 13883 bp, 13 predicted proteins | sample 811161 | NCBI WGS metagenome assembly MDTB01 (sample SAMN05326650, study PRJNA326480) | marine metagenome | isolation source: seawater | place: Mediterranean Sea | collected 2009
AGTCACAACTGCGCAGGATCTCGCCGCAGCCACTGGGTTGCCCCTTCCAACTGTCAGCAAGCTTTTAAAAAAACTTGCAAAGACCCACTTATTGCAATCACATCGCGGGGTCAAAGGCGGGTATTCCCTTAGCCGCGCACTCACTCAAATTACGGTAGCTGAATTCATTGAGGCATTGGATGGGCCGGTCGCCTTGACAGCCTGCGTCGACGGCGCTGAGGACGCGTGTAATGTAGAATCGCTTTGCCCGGTTCGTGGCGGCTGGGACCGCGTGAACCGGGCTATTCATACTGCCCTCGAGGAGGTTTCCTTAGCCGATCTCTGTATGCCCATGGAATTTCCCGATCTTGAGCCTACAAATCTGGCACATCAAATAAGCACGGAGCACGCTTAATGTCTGCGACCGCACAAACCGTTGAACAGGTTAAAGCGCTCGGCGAGAAGTATGAATATGGCTTCTCCACCGATATTGAACTCGAAATGGCTCCTAAGGGCCTCAGCGAAGACATAGTCCGCTTCATCTCGGCCAAAAAGAACGAACCAAAGTGGTTATTAGAATGGCGCCTTAAAGCCTATGCCCATTGGCTGACAATGGACGAGCCTCAATGGGCGAAAGTGGACTTCCCAGCGATCGATTACCAGGACGCGTTTTACTATGCGGCACCAAAATCTGACGATGAAAAACCGAAAAGCTTAGACGAAGTCGATCCTACACTACTGGAAACTTATGAGAAATTGGGCATTCCACTAAAAGAACAAGAAATGCTGGCTGGGGTTGCGGTGGATGCAGTTTTCGATAGTGTTTCTGTTGCCACGACTTATAAGGCCAAGCTCGAAGAGCAAGGCATCATCTTTTGTTCAATTTCCGAAGCAGTACAGGAACATCCAAAGTTAGTGAAGCAGTATCTCGGCTCCGTCGTTCCCTATGGCGACAACAAACATGCATGTTTGAACTCTGCAGTTTTCACTGATGGTTCCTTCGTCTATATCCCGAAGGGTGCACGATGCCCAATGGAGCTCTCCACCTACTTCCGCATCAACGCCGAAAACACCGGACAGTTCGAACGCACTTTGATTATTGCCGACGAAGGTTCTTATGTGAGCTACCTCGAGGGCTGTACCGCACCTATGCGAGATGATAACCAGTTGCATGCAGCGGTAGTAGAACTCGTCACACTCGACAACGCAGAAATCAAATATTCTACTGTTCAAAACTGGTATCCGGGCGACGAAAACGGTGTCGGTGGGATTTATAACTTCGTCACTAAGCGCGGTGCGTGTCGTGGCTTAAATTCAAAGATTTCCTGGACCCAAGTAGAAACCGGTTCGGCCATCACCTGGAAATATCCAAGCTGCATTCTGGAAGGTGATAATTCGGTCGGTGAGTTTTATTCAGTAGCCATCACGAATAATTGCCAACAGGCGGATACCGGCACGAAAATGATTCATTTGGGCAAAAATACGCGCTCCACGATCATTGCCAAGGGCATCGCAGCCGGTCGTTCAGATTCGACCTATCGCGGCCAAGTAAAGATCATGCCCGGCGCAGAAGACGCGCGGAACTACACCCAATGCGACAGTCTTCTCATTGGAGACCAGTGCGGCGCTCACACGGTGCCGTATATAGAATCTCGCAATCCAGCTGCACAAATAGAACACGAAGCAACGACCGCAAAAATTAGCGAAGATCAGCTTTTTTATTGCCGTCAACGCGGGCTCTCCGATGAAGAGGCCGTGGCACTAATCGTTAACGGCTTCTGCAAGGAGGTTCTTCAACAGTTGCCAATGGAATTCGCCGTTGAGGCGCAAAAATTAGTGGGTATAAGCCTTGAAGGCAGTGTGGGCTAAAGAAGAATATTGAGGAATACACGATGACAGCCATGCTTGAAATTGAAAATCTACACGTCTCTATAGACGGCAAAGAAATTTTGCGTGGAATTGATCTAACGCTCGAGCCCGGCAAGACCTACGCCATAATGGGGCCGAACGGATCTGGCAAGAGCACCCTCTCCTATGTGCTCGCCGGCAGCGAGAAGTACAAAGTTACCCAAGGCCGGGTGTCCATGGATGGTAAGGATCTCCTAGCCATGACGCCAGAAGAACGCGCCGGTGAAGGCCTCTTTCTTGGCTTTCAGTATCCCGTAGAAATCCCGGGCGTGGCGGGTACTACTTTTTTGAAGACCGCGCTCAATTCGGTCCGTAAATTTCGGGGCGAGGACGAATTAGATGCCATGCAATTTTTAAAAGTCGTCCGCGCCAAAGCAAAAGAAATTGGCGTATCCGATGAAATGCTAAAGCGGCCGGTTAATGTGGGCTTCTCCGGCGGCGAAAAAAAGCGTAATGAAATTTTACAGATGGCCATTCTTGAGCCGAAGCTCGGCGTCCTCGATGAAACCGACTCCGGGCTCGATATCGATGCCCTGAAAACCGTAGCCGAGGGCGTAAACCGATTGGGTGGGTCAAACCGGACCATGCTCGTCATCACCCACTATCAACGGCTACTAAATTATATCGTGCCCGATGAGATCCACGTATTGGTGAATGGCAAGATTGTCGCCACCGGTGATAAAGAACTGGCGCATGAACTGGAGAAAACTGGCTATTGCACGTTCCTAGATGAGGAGGCCGCTTAAACGCGGACGGCAAGCGATATGGCGGTAGCAAAAAAAACGGCAACCCGGTTGACCGAGCGTTACGCTGAGCTGCGAGAGGTTTTGCCTGGCAACACACTCCATTGGCTGCAGGCACTCCGCGATCAAAGCCTTGCAACTTTTGATCGTGTGGGACTGCCGACGGTCCGTGATGAATCTTGGAAGTACACCAACCTCAATACATTGCGCCGCACCGGCTTTGTACCGGCACCACTCGCCACGTCGAGCGTCATCGACGCAATGCCGGTCGGCAGTTCGCTGGAAATCGACGCCTATAAAATAGTGCTCGTGAATGGCGTTGTGAACACTGCCCTCTCGAGCCTCGACATATTACCGGAAGCTATCACGCTTGACCTCACAAGCGCATTACCTCTCGATAAATTTGGCAGTCTCGTTGACTTCGAACGAACCCCCATCGCAGCCCTCAATACCGCATCTTTTGCAGATGCCATCTGCCTGTACATTAGGGAAAATGCCTTAATCGAAAAACCGATCCATATCATCTCCATTGGCGGAAACAACAAAGATTCCATCGCCTTCCACCCGCGTATTCTAGTAGATGCAGCGGCTGGTAGTAACGCTACCTTACTGGAAAGCCATATAGGTAACGGCGGGCAAGCCTATTTCAGCAATAGCGTCACAGAGATCAGCGTAGGTAACGGCGCAGTGCTGCATCATTACAAACTCCAGAATGAAGACACGAATGCCTTTCATATCGCAGCCACGGAGGCTCGCCTATCACAGAGCTCTGTCTACGAAAACTTTGTCCTCACTATCGGCGCGGCGCTAGCCCGAAACGAAATAAATGTACAAATATTAGGTCCCCACGCCGAATGTCGTCTGTTCGGCGGCTATCTCTTGAAAAACAATCAACACGGCGACCACACAACCTTTATCGATCACGCCGCGCCGGAGGGCAGCTCGCGTGAAGTTTATAAGGGTGTCTTAGACGACCAGTCGCGCGGCGTATTCCAAGGTAAAATTTTGGTCCGTAAAGACAGTCAAAAAACTGACGGCCATCAGCTGAACCAGGCATTATTGCTGGCGCGCGGCTCGGAGATCGACTCCAAACCAGAATTAGAAATTTATGCGGATGACGTGAAATGCTCCCATGGCGCAACGGCTGGAGAACTAGATGAAACAGCATTATTTTACTTGCAGGCACGCGGTATCGATAAACAATCCGCCCGCAATCTTCTTATTGCAGCCTTCATCCATTCGGCCCTTGAGGAAATCTCAGACGAAACGGTACATGATGCCATGAGCGGTATTATTTCAAATTGGCTCACTACCGGAAAAACGCAGGGCAAGCCATGACCTCTTCCTATGACATCGAGCGTATCAGAGGGGACTTCCCCATCCTTGGCCGGGAAGTGCACGGCAAACCTATGGCCTTTCTCGATAGCGCGGCGTCGGCGCAAAAACCCCGTCAGGTTATCGATGCGGTAAGTTCTGTATATGAGACAGAGTACGCCAATGTGCATCGTGGCGCATATCAATTGAGCGAACGCGCCACTAACGCCTATGAAGGTGCGCGTGACAAAGTTCAGGCATTCATAAATGCTCAAAACCGCGGTGAAATCATCTTTACCCGCAACGCTACAGAGGCAATCAATCTGGTAGCGTCCACATACGGGCGGCGTGAATTAAAAGCTGGCGATGAAATCATCATTACCGAGATGGAGCATCATTCCAACATAGTCCCCTGGCAAATGTTACGTGACGAAAGGGACCTGGTATTAATTATTGCGCCGATCACTGACGATGGTGAATTGCGAATGGATGCCTTCGAAGAGCTCCTAACTCCGCGTACCAAGCTGGTTGCGATACCGCACATTTCTAACGTGCTTGGCACCGTCGTCCCGGTGAAGAAAATTATCGACCTCGCCCATATGGTGGGCGCCAAAGTGCTGGTTGATGGCTGCCAAGCGGTCATGCATGAAAAAGTCGATATGCAAGAGCTCGATTGTGACTTTTATGCATTTTCCGGCCACAAGCTGTATGGCCCGTCCGGCATCGGCGTACTCTATGGTAAGGAGGCGTTGCTCGATGCCATGCCGCCTTATATGGGGGGAGGTGATATGATCAATACTGTTACCTTTGAGAAAAGCGAGTGGGCGGAACTACCAGCAAAATTCGAAGCGGGCACACCAGCTATTGGCGAAGCCATCGGCCTTGGCGCGGCCATTGATTATGTCAGTAGCATTGGGCTCGATGCGATAGCAGCCCACGAACGCGATCTCTTGGATTATGCGACGCAGAAGCTCACTAGTATCGACGGCCTTAAAATCATCGGGACCGCGCCTAACAAAGCAAGCGTAATCTCAATGACATTAGACTGTGCCCACCCGCACGACATGGCGACCATCCTCGATCATTCGGGCGTCGCCATTAGGGCCGGGCACCATTGCGCACAGCCCCTAATGGACCGGCTTGGCCTGGCGGCTACTGCCAGAGCTTCATTCGGCCTTTACAACAAACGGGAAGATGCAGATCAGCTCGTAGAAGCTCTGGGTGCAGTACAGGAGATATTCGGCTAATGCTCGACGAGCTTCGTGAACTCTACCAAGAAGTGATACTGGACCACGGAAAACAACCGCGTAATTTTCGTAGGCCCGATGTACCATCCCATGAAGCGGCCGGTAAAAACCCACTATGTGGGGATCAGCTCGTGGTCTACGTAGAGGTCGACAAGGATGATAACATTACAGATGCTAGTTTCCTCGGCAAAGGCTGTGCGATTTCTATGGCGTCCGCTTCCATGATGACAGAAATCGTCAAAGGTAAGAAAGTTGCGGAAGCAAAGGCGCTGTTCGATGGGTTCCATAAAATGTGTACGTTGGACGATTTCGAAATGGAGGGTAGTGATGAGGACGAAGATTTTGAACGGCTTAAAGTGCTCTCAGGCGTGCGCCAATTCCCAGTGCGTGTAAAATGCGCAACACTAGCATGGCACACACTGGATGCGGCACTTGAGGGTGTAGACGAAATTTCAACGGAATAATTTGGGAATAATTGATGAACGAAGAACCCGGTCTTAAGGATTTTATGCCTGGGGGCACTGATTTCATTGCACGCGCTGGCAGTAAACTTATGCCGGGCACGACAATAGCCGGTGAGACTGAAATCATCGCTGCTATAAAAACCGTCTATGACCCCGAAATTCCCGTGGACATTTACGAATTGGGCCTCATATATGAGGTTGAAACCGGTGCTGACGGTGCGGTCTCGATTAAAATGAGTTTGACAGCGCCGGGTTGTCCGGTTGCCGGCGAAATGCCCGGTATGGTCGCCCGCGCCGTCGCGGAGACTAACGGAGTAGGGGAAGTAGACGTTGAACTAGTTTGGGATCCACCCTGGACCAAAGACCGTATGTCAGAAGAAGCGCAAGTCGCGCTTGATATGTGGTAAGATATCAATGTAAACGGATATACGAGTAATATTATGACAATGCCACAATTCATGACGCTCACGGACGCTGCGGCGGAGCATGTAAAATTTCTTATTTCTCAGTCTGATACGCCAATTAAAGGCCTCCGCGTGGGCATTAAAACCCAGGGTTGTTCTGGCATGAGTTATTTCGTCGAATATGCCGAAGAGCAAAAGAAATTTGAGGAAATTGTCGAAGATAAGGGCGTAACGCTCTTCATAGACCCAGCGGCTACCATGTTTCTCGTGGGCTCAGAAATGGACTATGAAGAAGATACCTTTACGTCCGGCTTTACGTTCAACAACCCGAACGAAAAAGGCCGCTGCGGCTGCGGCGAATCTTTTCACATTTAAATATTCTCGCTTATGCCCTCCACAAACGCGTATCGCATCGCGTCGCTACCGGGCGATGGGATTGGGCCCGAGGTCACCCATGCCACTTTCGAGGTGTTGAAAGAGGTATCAGATATTCACGGCGGCTTTTCTTTTAAAGCAGAAATCTTGGCCGCCGGGGCAGCACTCTACCGCGATACCGGTAACGGCTTTCCAGACACATCACGCAAGACAGCAGCGAAGGCCGACGCCATCTATCTTGGTGCCATGGGTCTGCCCGAGGTTCGTTATGAAGACGGCACAGAGATTGCCCCACAATTGGACCTTCGCCAGGACTTGAACCTCTACGCAGGAGTACGCCCGGTCCGCACCTATCTCGGATTACCTACACCGCTTGCCGCACCAGAAGCACAAGAATTGGATTTTGTAATAGTCCGCGAATCCACCGAAGGCCTGTTTGCCGAACGCACGCAAGGCACCGTTGCCAATGACCAAGTGGCCCGCGACGCACTGGTCATCACGAGGCCAGTTTGTGAAAAGCTATTCGACTTTACCTTTCGACTTGCGGAACGTCGTATCGATCAGGGCAAACCCGGCCCAGTCGCCTGCATCGACAAGGCAAATGTCCTGAGCTCTATGGCCTTCTTTCGGAAAATATTTGATGAGCGCGCCAGAGACTTCCCCACAGTAAAGACCGAGCACCGCTATGTAGACGCAACTGCGATGGAATTGGTCCGCCAACCATGGATATTTAATGTCATGGTAGCCGAAAACATGTTCGGCGATATTATTTCTGATCTAGCCGGTGGTCTCATGGGTTCGATGGGTCTAGCTCCCTCCGCAGATATCGGCGACAAACATGCGGTTTTCCAGCCGGCCCACGGTACCGCGCCGGATATTGCGGGCAAAGGTAAGGCAAATCCCATCGCCGCCATCCTATCTGGGGCCATGATGTTGGAGTGGCTTGGCCAAACCCATAATGACGAGGATTGCTTAGAAGCCGCTGAGATGGTCAACAAAGCGGTCACGCGCAGCATCAATTCAAAAAATATCATACCATTCGAATTTGGCGGTAGAGACGGAACCGCAGCGATTACGAAAGCGGTTATCGAAAACTTATAAGCTTTGCCTAAACTGGCGCGGTGCCACGTACCACTGTTCGGTGCATCAGCCGCACATGTTTTGCCATATCGTAGCTTTCTGTAGCCCTATGTAGCAGACACCGATTGTCCCACATCACCAAATCACCGGGGCGCCAGATATGGCTGTAAACAAACCGGTCCTGGGTCGCAAAAATTTGTAGTTCCTCCAATAAAGCTTCGCCCGAACCCCTGTCCATACCCGCCACATGAGAGGCATGCGTGCCGATATAAAGGCATTTGCGCGCCGTCTCCGGATGAGTTCGGACCAGCGGGTGTATTACCGGAGGCGCATCTTCGATTTCCTGGGCGGTCGCCAGCTTACTGCCCGATTTAACGCGCGTTCGCTCCCAGCTATGAACCATACGGAGCCCGGTAATTTCACTTTTCTTCTCGTCTGGCAGCGCGTCATACGCATTCCCCATATGAGCAAACTGTGTATCGCCTCCCTCCGGCGGCAATGTCACCGCATGCAGAAAGGTCGCCAACGATGGCTTCGGTAAATAGGATTTATCCGTATGCCAGTGATAATTGCCGCGATTCTGAAGTTTTGCGGTTGGGTTACCCGTTTTTAGATCGCGATTAGAGACCTCATGCACCTGCGGAAACCCGTCGCTGCGGAAGTCGCGATTTACATGGCCCTCCAACGCGCCGAACCCTTCCGAGAATGCGATTTGGGCGCGTTTATCAAGGGTTTGACCACGAAAAATAAGGACAGGAAATTGATGGAACGCATCAAGAATAGATTGCCGAAGGGCGCCATCCAAAGCTCCTGACAAATCCAACCCGCTAATTTCTGCCGCCATGCCCGGGCGCATCTCTCCTAAATCAAAAGACAAATCTTCCAGCGCCTTCAGCATTTTTAAATAGCCTCCGAATCGATCATCATGGCACCTTTTCATTCGAATGCGACTACCCTACCAAAGGCCTGAACCCATGGACAAATCACGGTACCGCACACTCGCCCGAAATGGGCGCAAACCTTCTGTCGATGTTTAGAAGGTCAAGGAACTCAAAGTAGATTAGTACGGGTGCATCTGCGATTGCCACTATCAAAACTATCGAACAAATCACTGTGATCGAAGCCATCGGGCACAATCTGGATTTTTTTGTTAGGTCAGTGCTTTTACTTAAATCAGGTTGGGGAGGCTAGTGAGGAAACTTCGTTCAAAACCTCCTAAAAGTATCAGATAACCGGGAAAAATGGAGCGATCAGTTAGTTGGGGATATTTTTGTTACATCCCATTTCTATGGACTATGTTCAATAATTGAGATTCAAATTGTAGTTATGAGCGCGGTATTATCGGCATGAGCAAATAGGGCTGCTTATCGGGTGCAAAGTGGAGCGTGTAGCGCGTGTCGAAGATCGCCGGCGGCCGATCCTGCAGATCATCGTGCACGAACGGCCCGCAACCTTTCATCGGGTTTTTCATGTTGGACAGCGTCGCAGCCGCACCGGTCCACTCGTAGTCACGGCCGAGGATTTTGAGAGCGTAACGGTAGCCCTTTGGCACGACGATGCAGGTCGGCCATATCTCGATATCGAGTTCGACCGGCTCGCCGGGCGTCAGCGGCCACAATTCATCATGCGAATGATAGGGCCGATAGGGTCTGCTTCGTTCCGTATCAAGCTTGCGGTGTGAAGCACGCAGCCACCCCTGGCCAACCGGCGTGTGCGGATCAAGCGCACCATAAAAAACAATCTCTTCGCCGTTCGGGTCAAAAACCTGGAAGACGAGAAAGATGTCCGCATCGGTGGTCTCGGACGATAAGAATAACTTTAACGCCAGCGGGCCAGTAATCTCGACATCTTCGCTCATCGTCGGACTGAGAAAGGTGATGCCCTCGCCCATCGCCTCGTATTCGAGTGTTTCGGTCCCGCTGGGCGATGTCTCCCCCAGCGACTTCTCCTGAGGATTGAGGTAAGACTTGGTCCATCGGGTGCGCGCCAGAGGCCATTCGTTTTCGTCGCGAGAGGGGAACTTGACCTCGCCAGGTCGGCGGATCTGAACCTGAACCTTTGGTTGCTTGTCCCAGCCGGTATCCTCGCCTTTGAGGAAGTGGCCGAGAAACCGCTTCTGCAAGCCTACGCCGTAGTCGGTATAAAACTCGGCCCAATGGGCGCCGCCATGAATCTCCAGCCATTTTTGGGACGACGCTGCGTTGACAAAACCTTCAACGTTGCCGCGCAAATGCAGACCCTGGCCGCCCCAATTTGCACTTGATAGAAGTGGCACCACAATCTTGCTCAGCTCGCCGGCGCGCAACTTGTAATACTCGCCATCAGTGACGTTCTCTAAAAGTACGCTCCAAAGATCGACCCGGTTCTTCTCCAGCTCTTCGTCGGACAGTGTGTCCGGCCCACTCACCAATTCTCCGGTGATTTTGCTCCTACGACCGCGCTCGCCCACTCCGTGCTGGACGGTTTTGACCTGCATGTCCTGCCAGTGTTTGCGGAAAACGCATAGAATTCCGCCGTGCCGGAAATTATCACGGTAGTTGTCAGAGAAACCCTCCCAAACGCAGATTGCCGCGAGATGCGGCGGCTTGAGGGCGGCCACACGCCACTGGTTAGCGCCGTAGTAAGAGATTCCGTTGAGGCCAACCTTACCATTCGACCATGACTGTACGCCGACCCATTCAATACAGTTGTAAAGGTCCTGCGTCTCACGCGGGCCGTGCACATCAATAAAGCCAGGCGAGCGCCCAGCGCCACGGCTGTCAATACGAATGCATATATAGCCGTCTGGCACCCACTTCTCCGGGTCGACGACTTCCCAGTTCATATACTTGGCCGTCGTATTCTGCAGGGAGTCTGGATAATCCCGTTCGAGGATCTCGTAAGCTGTCGTATAACCCTCCTTGAAGTCGAGCCCTTTGCCGTAGGGCCCATAAGAGAGGACGACTGGATAGCGACCTTCTTTGAACGGTCGGAAGATATCGGCACGTACGAATGCGCCGTCATCCATGGGAATTTCAACATCCCATTCGATCCGCATACCATCGCGAACTTCACTCTTGTCGGCCACTCGTCCCCCCTTGGTTTGCGAATAGGCTAGCCGTGAATATCATTACGGTTTTACCTGAGGCAAGTACCATAAAGTCACCAATCCACCGCCCTTCAATTTAGGGACGGCTAAGTTATTTAAATCATCGGTTACGTCGGCACGTCGCTACCGGTTTGCCACAACTTGAGTTTCAAGCGGATACATCCCTCATAGCCGACTAGTTGCCCAGCAAAGGATATTTAAGCAAATTTTCTTATCACGGCTAAGTTAAAAAAAACTTTCATAGAGTTGTCACCGCACTGTCATATTGTTTTGTCAATGATGTCGACGTTGACACTCATGACATCAGGTGACCAGGAATGCCGGCTATTAGAATTCGGGGACTAAACAAGACTTTTAGTCGAAAAAAAAGAGCTCTGCGCGAAATTGGCTTAACGATTGACCGTGGCGAAATGGTCGCTCTAATAGGCGCTTCTGGTTCGGGTAAATCTACCCTTTTGAAACATATTTCTGGCTTGATGCCCGGTGACTCAGGTGACGTAACCATCCTTGGGAATATCATGCAGTCGGAAGGCCGCGTCTGCCGAAAGGCACATCGCATTCGCAAGAACGTCAGCGTGATCTTCCAGCAATTTAACCTTGTCGAGCGTTTGTCAGTTATCACGAATGTGCTTACTGGTTACCTTGGGCAAATAAATGGAATACGCGGAACGGTCGGCCTTTTCTCACAAGATGAAAAATATTCGGCGATGCAGGCACTTGCCCGTGTGGGAATCAGCGAAACCGCATCCCAGCGCGCATCGACCCTTTCGGGTGGTCAACAACAGCGAGCAGCTATCGCGAGAGCGCTTGTCCAAGGCTCGGAAATAATTTTGGCAGACGAACCAATCGCGTCACTCGACCCAGCATCTTCTAAGCGCATCATGGAGACACTCAAGGAGATAAACCAATCCGACAAAAAGACGGTTGTTGTTTCTCTGCACCAGGTCGATTATGCGATGCAATATTGCCCAAGAACGATTGCCCTTCGCGATGGTGAGATCGTATATGACGGGCCGAGCGCGGCTCTCAATTCCGAAATGCTACGGAACCTTTACGGTGCCGACTGCGACGAACTTCTCGAGCAAACGGCCGAGGTCACAATCCAACCTCTGCGCCCATTAACAACGCAGAACTTGGACGCCCCCATTGCGGCGGCGAGCGCATAGCGCGGACAAATAGAATTAAAATCTAACCCAAAAAAGGAATCCATTAAAATGCTAAAAACCCTGACGACCAGCGTGATAAGCGCAGCTTTGTTTTTGAGTGCCGGTACGGCCGTTGCCGACTATAAGCCGCTTGAAGGCGATCCGAAAGAAATCGCTTTTGGTATTATTTCGACTGAATCGACTGCAAACCTAAAGCAACAGTGGCTGCCTTTCCTCGCTGATATGGAAAAACAGATCGGCATGAAAGTGAAGCCCTTCTTCGCGCCCGACTATGCCGGCATTATCGAAGCCATGCGTTTTGGCAAGGTTCATATTGCGTGGTTCGGCAATAAATCTGGCATGGAGGCGGTGGACCGTTCGGGTGCTGAAGTCTTCGCCCAACAGGTCGGCATCGACGGCAAACAAGGGTATTACTCTTATGTCATCGCACATAAGGAAAATAAAAACCTAAACGGCCTCAAGGATTTGCTGAAGTGTGACAAGACCATTAACTTCGGTATTGGTGACCCGAATTCCACCTCAGGATTCCTCGTCCCAAGCTACTATGTATTCGCGAAGAACGGTGTTGACCCGAAAAAATGTTTTAAGACCGTTCGCAACTCGAACCATGAAACAAATTTCATGGCAACTGCGAACAAGCAAGTTCATGCCGCAGCGAATAACTCAGAGCAATGGGTTCGGTCGCACAAGAAAGTTCCCCAAATCGCCAAAAATGTGAAGGTCATCTGGAAATCACCGCTCATCCCCTCGGATCCGATTACGTATCGCAAAGATCTGTCTAAGGAATTGAAGGCGAAATTAAAAGGTTTCTTCTTGACCTATGGCCGTTTCGGGTCTGCAAACGAAGTGAAAAAGGCCCGCTCCGTTCTCGCTGAGATGCAGCTAGCTCCCTTCGTAGACTCGAATAACGCACAACTCTATCCGATCCGCCAATTGGCACTCTTCAAAGATAAAATTAAAATTGAGAAGAGTAAACTTAGTGGTAGTAAAAAAACCGCCAAGGTGAAGGCCATTGATGAGAAATTAGCAACGCTTGCTGTACTATCCGCAAACGTCGGCAAATAAACCTCTATACGCAGGGGAGGCGGTTCCCGGTGAACGTGGGGGCCGCCTCTTTCATTTTCTAACATCACCATCTTTTGGAAGTAACGAATGGTCTCTGTTACCACACAACGTGAAACCGCAGTCGAATTGCCGCCGCGCAACCTGAAACGCTCTATCAGAAATACGCTGGGATGGGGCGTTCTGGCGCTCATTCTCGCATCGTCTTGGGAGGGTGCAGACATGCGCCCCGGCGAGCTCATCCGAGACTCCGGCAACATGGTCCAGTTCGCCAACGGCTTCTTTCCTCCAGACTTCCTAGAATGGGAAAACTATCTGGCAGAAATGCTCATTACCTTCCAAATTGCCGTTTGGGGGACCGTCTTAGCGGTAATCTGCGCCATTCCCTGCGGCATTCTTTCGGCCGAGAACGTTGCTCCTTGGTGGATTCTGCAGCCGATGCGCCGCGCCATGGATGCGGCACGCGCGATCAACGAGATTGTCTTTGCGATGCTCTTCGTTGTCGCCGTCGGCCTTGGCCCCTTCGCCGGCGTCCTGGCGTTGTGGATCCATACGACGGGCATCCTCGCAAAATTATTCTCAGAGGCAGTGGAAGCGATCGATCCGAGCCCTGTCGAGGGCATTCGAGCGACCGGCGCAACACGTCTTGAAGAAGTGATCTTCGGTGTCATCCCGCAAGTAATGCCGCTTTGGATTTCGTATTCTCTCTATCGCTTCGAATCGAATGTACGTTCGGCAACGGTATTGGGGATTGTTGGCGCCGGCGGTATCGGCATGATCCTCTGGGAGGTCATCCGCGGCTTTCAATACTCTGAGACGGCCGCCATCGTTATCATCATTATTCTATCGGTCAGTCTAATCGATATAATCTCACAACGACTTCGACGCCTCTTTATTTGAGCGCAGAGGCAATCGCTCCAGAACCCGGAATGGCGCGCCGGTGTGGTCTTGGCGAACGACGGTTATCGCATCGAGCGCGACTGTCGTCGATAGGATCACATCAAGTTCACGCGCAATCAGTGGCGCAATGCGAATGCAGGCATCTTCTGAAAG
>MDTB01158287.1_pt1 | contig 13883 bp, 10 predicted proteins | sample 811161 | NCBI WGS metagenome assembly MDTB01 (sample SAMN05326650, study PRJNA326480) | marine metagenome | isolation source: seawater | place: Mediterranean Sea | collected 2009
ATCTCGGTATTATAGGAATGTTTATAGGTAACTTCTATGGTGAGATCATGCACGATGGTGGTGAAAGCTTTGTCATGGAAAGAACTCCAGAGAATGGAACACAGCGAGGATGGGGATGGGGATGCTTATACTTTGTGAAGAAGAGCATGTATGTTCCAATACCTGAAGACTTATTAATAGCTTGTGGTGATGACTGGCTGATACAAAACGTAGAAGGTGGTGCTTGGTGGATAAAAAACCTTAACTTGTACACGGATGACATATCATTAACAAGTGGTAGAGGTGAGTTCAGGCATCAACAAGCTGCAGATGCAGAGCTATTTAAGACTAAATACGATAAACACAATGGATAGTAATATAAACAATGTATTTTTTTATTGGGACGGAGACATTTCTCCAGAGAGAAAAAAGATTCTTGATGATGCTTTGTATTCTACAAGGTATATGAATCCTGATCGTCCTATCTATTTAATAACTAACTCATTAGAAAATGAACAATTTGAACAACGATACAAAATTCTGGTGCATAAGTGGGATGATAGCATATACGATCCTATATCTAGTCTTTCTAACATCGATCAAATAAAAGAAATATACAACAACACACATCCCAGAGAGCGATCAGACTTGTTTCGCTTACTAATACTTTCAAAGTGGGGTGGTACATATGTGGACACAGACGACATAGCTATACAGCCTATGCCAAAACATAATCTTTTAAAGAATGCATTTTGTGCTTCTTATGATCCACACACAGCACACTACAGCAAAGTAGAACCAGACGGATGTATTCCAGGTAAGTATAGAGAGTATAACGGATACGAGGACATACCAGTATTTCCAAGGAATGATTGCATGATGAACTTTGAGCCTAACAACTCTATAATTAATGATATACTTATGGACGAGAGGTTTACATCTAGAACAAAAGAAGTATACATAGGTGATGAGTTCTCTTTTCAGAGGCTGACTTTAGAGGCTATAAAAAAGAACATTGACAACCTAGGAAAGACTTTTAACATGACACTTAACTTACTATATCTTTTTGAAAGTCACGTTGGTGTCGCTTCTTACTGGGATAGATGCTGGCATGGAGGACCTATGTGTGATATCTGGCCACTAAAAAAAGATGATGAAAGGTGGAGCAACTATAAAACAAACAGGGCAGAATCTCTACAACTATTATATGATGCCCTAAGAAAATTCCCATATGTATCTTACATGTGGATGCACGACAAATGTGGACATCCAGAATGGCAACTTGAAGAGCTTAAAAAAGACAAGGAATACTTTATCTCTACCTGGATCATAGATGCCATACGCTCTCGATACCGTACCTTTTAAATTAGTATCTTTGCATAAATGGAATTCAATGTAAGGAAGTTAACCATTGAAGACTATGATGATCACTTAGTCAAATGGTGGAAAGCTTGGGGATGGGAACCCATTCCTAGAGACTTTTTACCAGAAGATGGCACAAGTGGTTTGATGGTCACCAAAGGTAGTGAAAATATTTGTGCAGGTTTTTTGTATTTGACAAACGCAAAAGTATGTTTAACTGAGTTTGTAATTTCAAACAACGAGTACAGGGAAAAAGATAGGAGTGAGGCTATAGAACTTTTAATTGATTGCATACTTGAATTAGCTAACGATAATGGGTACAAGTACGCTCATGTAATATTAAAAAACAATAGTCTATTAAATAAATACCTTGATGCAGGATATGTGGTGTCAGACAGAAAGGTAACAGAAATGATAAAAGTATGGCAATAGCAACAGGAACAGCGTTAGCGATTGGAGCAGGGGTTTCGGCTGCTGCAGGTGCTGCTCAAGCAATAAGCGGTGCTTCAAGGGCAGCTAAAGCAAAAAAAGCTCTAGAGAACTACAAGAGGCAAGAGCTTAAAAATGTAGCAAAAGATCTTCGAGTTTCTACATTAGGAGCAGAAATGAAAACTTTAGCAGCACAACGACAAGCAGCAAGCACAATAGGGGCACTTCGCTCTGGAGGCGTTCGTGGTGTAGTAGGTGGTGCAAAAGATCTACAAGCAGGACAACAGCAAGTTCAACAACAGATATCTGCCGACTTAGATAGACAACAGGTTAACATACAGCAAATGCAAATGCAAGAAGAGCAGAACATTCGTAGTATGCAAGAACAAAGGGAGGCTGGAGAAATTGCAGGACTAGGACAAGAACTTGCTCAAGGTCGAGAAGCAACAATGGCTGGTATTGCTGGAGTTGCAGGGTCTGTAACAGGAGCCTTAGGTGCAATGCCAGACGCAGCCCCCACAATACAAGGTGCGGCAGGTAAACAATTAGCTGGAACTAACTTCTTAGCGCAAGCAGGTCAGTACGGTACTTTTGGAGCTGACCTCGCAAAACAATCGCAATCTGCTTTACATAGTGCTTCTCAATCTTTAACAGGTGGAGGTGGTTTTGGTCAGTTTCAACAACCAATGAATACTAGTCTTAATACTGGTCAATCATACTCTGGGTTCGGTGTAAACCCTAATTATAGAAACGCATTAACTTCAGGAAATAATTAACATGGCAAAAGGAGCATTAGCAGCAGGGTTACAGCAAAAAAGCGGAAGTGCCACACAACTTGGTTTAGGTATAGCACAAATAGGCCAAAACTTTGGGCGCACCATGGAACGCAAAATGGTTCGAGAGCAAGAAGCTCAAAAGGAATTCACTGAAAAAAGAGAAGCATTTCAAAAAGAACAACAAGACTTATATGATGCTATTGCATATGAAGATCAGTTTGAAGATACTGGATTAACAGATTTAGATGAGGCAGGACAAAAGTTTGCCGACACATTACGATCTGAGTATGAACTGAATAATCAGATGTATGAGATGGGTTACATTGACGAAGCGGAAGTTCGTAAAAGAAACGCTAGAATGAAAGGTCAGGTAAAACATTTGAAAGATGGTGTGTATGGTAAGATGACTGCCTTCAAGCAAAAGTATGATGAACTACAAGCGAAAGGAACTGAGTCAGAGGCAGATCAGCTAAAGCTGCAGATGATGGAGCAGATGCTTAATAATGTTTCCTTTGGTGTTGATGGCTCTGGAAATGTAGAAATGAGAACACCTGGAACAGGGGAGCTTGCTGTCGGTCCTGATGGTAAGATAGATCCTACTAAAGCAACAAGAGTACCTCTTAGTAAGTTAACTGATTTGTTGTCAAACGAAGAAGGGGTTGGTCTTGACACCCTTACAGATAGAATTACTGGATTAGAAGGAGCTGGTGATATATATAGAGCTGGTAGTAGAGAATATACTAGGTACACTGGATTTGCTGAAGGCGGAGGTCGTGAGCTCACAGATCAACAAGAACAACTTATGTCTACTGCAATAGCAGGTTTATCACAAACAGAAAAGATTGATGCACTGTCTAGACTAGGTGGTGTGTATACTGATGCTGCCGAATATGAAAAGCTTACTGACGAAGAGAAAAAGGATGCGATGCTTGTCGATCCTAGTGCAGTTATGGGTTACGGAGCAGACGTTGAAAAAGAATTAGATGATAGACTCAAGCGTGGTCTAAACAATAAATTGATGAACGAGCTTGTTGCCAAAGAATCATCTAAACCTTATGAGGATCCTGTTGCACGTGCTGTTGCTATTAAAGGTGCTACAAAAGAACCTATATCTTACGAGAGAGTTATTATGAATCGTGATAAGACTGCACCTGTAAGGGCGGATGGCTTTAACGATACACTTCTTATAGGTCCAAATAAAGGTCAAAAAATGAATATGAGTTCTCTCGGTATAGGAGATACACAGTTAGATAATATGTTTAAGCGAGCTATCTTCCAAACCGCAGAAGGAGATCAGCTTCCAGGTATTCCAGAAATGAATGATCAAAATAGAATAGAAGCTCTCAAAAATGCAAACCTTCTCAACGTAGAGATGCCATGGAATTCTAAAAATAAAAAACGTGGTCAATATACTGAAGCTACTTTCACTTTTGAAATACAAGTACCAGATGATAGTGCAGCAGCAGGTGGAGGAGATGCATATGATGAACAACCATCAGGAAGTGTACCAATGAAAACAGTACAAGTAAAATACAAGCCTGCTGGTTACGCTGAGTATAACAACTTAATATCTCTTACTGGTAGAGATGATCTTATGGTGGGCACAGATAGAGAAAGTGCACAAGAAATAGCGACAAGAAGTCAAAGAGGAGCTGCTTTTAATAATGATTAAGTATGGAAGAGGAAGAAGTAATTGATCCTGGGCAAATAGGAACTGTAACTGAAGAGCAGGCAAAGCAACAAGCTCAACAGCAGCAGGTAAAAGCAAATCAAACTCAACGTGATAAAGACAGGGAGGTACTTGATAATGTAAAAAAAGGATCAAGAACTTTTCAAGCGTTGCAGGCTTCCTATTCTATATTTCAAGAGGAAGGTTACAATGGCGGTTTTGAAGACTACTTTGAATTACTATGTAATAATCCTGATGCACTTACATCAGCATTTCAAATGTTTCAAGAGGAAGGATACATTGGTGATATAAATGCTTTTAAAAAGTTGATGGGTATTGAGGAGGTTCAAAAAAAAAATCTTGGCGACACCTCAACTTTAGAGTCTTCAATTACATCTGTAGATTCTCCTACCGATCCTCAGCTAAAGACTAAGATAAAAAAAGATAATATAAAGTCGTTGAGCTCTGGCACACTAGCTACAGTAGAAGACTTGTGGAATAATATGCCTACAAAAGCTGAGTACTACAAAGACACTCAGCCTCCAACCATTACACAGTTGCAACCTATGCCTGATAACAAAGATCAGTCTTGGGTGCAAACACTCTTAAAATACACTACTCCAATAGGTTTAGCTAAAACCTTGTCAGGTGATGAAGATGAAAGCTTTGTTACTACTAAAGACATGGGTATATCTAAAGCTGAAATGGAGCAAAGAGAAAGATACCGTCAAAACTATGAAGACTTTAAGAATGGCGACAAGGAGCTTGATTTCTTACAAAATCTAGGTAACAACTTAACGCATCAATTAGGATATCTAGCAGGTGTAGACGACAGACACAAGTTTGCATATGCCACTATGTTTCAAGATTTAGACGCACTTCAAGCAGCAGAACTCGAACTAGAAAGATTAGAGGGATACTCTAAACCTGTATATACTCCTGAGGACTTTTTCAAAGATGATGAAAAAACTATAGGTAAACTTGGAATGGCTGTCACTACTGGATTGTCAGGATTCTTAGGCAGTGCTGTCATTGGTGCTACTACAGCAGGCGTAGGATTATATACAGATTTTGCTGCAGGTCAAATAGCAAGTTACAACAGGAGAGAAGCTGAAAGGAAGGGTGTTACCATAGAAGAACATATTGCTAGTGGAGATGCCGACATACTTACTCCGTCTACTATAGGAATAATACAAGCACAACTAGAAAGGTTTCAGTTAAAAGGTATAGCTAAAGCTTTTGGTGAATTACCTAATAGTGTCATGAAAAGGCTTGTTAACTTTTTTGGTGGTGTAGGTAAAAATGGTGCAGAAGAATGGGCACAGGAAAGTTTAGAGATTGTTTCAGAACATTTAGCTGATGCAGATGCTAAAGGTGAAGCTGATCCAATTGAAATGTCTAAAAGTATAGCCAATGAAATGGCAAGTTGGAGAACAGGAAACGCATTTCTCTTAGGAGCCTTTGGATCTGGTGCTGGTAAATTAACTGGTGGTACTGCTAGACGTGCTTTTGATCTACTCAAAAATGATAAAATGAAGCAAGAGGACATGGAAAATGTCGAGAAGCTTGCTGAGATAGAAAGAATAAGAGCTACAAACAAGAAACTTACAAAGGAGCAGAAGGCTGCTCTAAAAGCATCTGAGAAAGCTGCTAAGGATGCCATAACAAAAAACCAAAAACTAATAAGTGATAAGGTGTTGTCTATGACTGACACTGAATTAGAGCAAGCGAACAGGTTGTATCACAAAGAAAAAGATATCAGGTCTCAGATTGAAGGCGTAGAAAACAGTGATTTTACAGCAGAGGACAAGCAATTAGCTTTAGAAGGTTTGTTGACTGAAAGGAAAAAAGTTGCAGATGAAATAAAAGCATTAGAAGATTCTGTAACTGCTAGAGATAAAGTAGACTCAGATGTAGTGGCAGCTCCATTCTTTGATCTAGAGGTTAACAACAGCTCTGAAGCAGGTAAATTAAGAAAAGGGAAGGCATATCAAGATAATGTAACACGATTAGTAAACTTGGCCACCGACATGGGTGTAAGAGTCGAGATTGTTGATAATACTATTGGTGGATACGAACATGAGAGCAGAGGTCCTGTTCAAGAGGTTTCTACTGTATTTCGTGTGATCAGTAATGATATGGACAAAATAGCAGAGTTTGCTGCTATAGCTGGAACTAAAACTGCTGCAGTGCAAGATGCTACTATTGCTGCTAGATATACTGAAGAAAACAGCGATACACATAACGCAGATGAGTACACAATAAGTGTAGATAATGTAGATGCTACTTTAGAAGCACTAAAAGAAGCAGGTATAACAGAGTTTACGCTCAACGAAGATCAAAAAACTTTATCGCTTTTGGATATTAAAGATTATCCTGATCCTAACATGAGTGATAGAATGAATAAACTAATAGAATCACTAAACAATAAAGGAGTTACCTATGAAGCAAAAAGCAAACAAGCAGTCGAGTCAAGGTACATCGACAGAAAAGAAAGAAAACGAATTCTTGAAACTATTCTCAAACGTCTCACCGACCAGGGACAAACTGGGACAGGCCTTTATAATGAAGTCAAACAGGCGATCATAAACCATGAGATTTTCTTGGAAAGAAGATTTCCAGAAGAAAGTGCTTTTAGAAATACACGAGACAAGGTTAAATATAAGTTTACACAGTCTGATAATGCTGAAGAACTAGCTGCTCTTAAAGACAGAACTTTAGATCCTAGAAAAAGAAATCTTATAGAGCAGGCAGAAAAAGCAGCTAAAGCATTTGAGGCAATAGCACCAGATGCTGTAATAAGGTTACATGAAACAAAACAATCTTATGCTGCATCAGTTGGCGGTAAGTCTGGGAGAACCAGTATGGGTGCATACAATAGAAAGACTAATATAATACACATTAGCTTAAAAGATGCCGATCCTAGTACAGTAGGGCACGAAGTATTTCATATGTTATTAAGACGTAGGTTTACAAGTGATCCTGAAATACAAGCTGTAACAAAAGAATTGTTTGACACATTAAAAGATCAAGTAGGTGGTAAAACTAAGAAGGCCATAGAGGATCTTGTATCAAACTACGCTGAAAACAAACAGGATGAAGAAAGAATAGTAGAGCTATTTGGACTTATGTCTTCAAATCAGGTCGATATTCCTAAAACATCTATACAATCTATAAAACAATGGGTCAACAAGGTTGCTAAAATACTAGGTGTAGGGGATCTATTTAAAGGTAAAGATGTTGGTAGAGCTGAGGTAATAGATATATTTAAAAGACTTACAGATAAAGTAGCAGAGGGAGATAGAATTACAGACGTAGATATTCATGCTATAGCTGATGCTAACAACGCAACAGAAGTAAACGCAGAAGATATCATTCGTCCTAAAACTATAGATGATGATGAAACTCTAACCAAACGTACTGTAGGTCCTTTTGAAGTACAATACTTTAATGAGAGTGAAAGATTCCAACAAATGATTGATGAAGGAAGGTTAATTACGCATGTAGACTCTTCTTTCTTACCAGAAAACGCACAGGTTGTTGTCCATTCTCCAGACAATATGTTTGTTGGAGATATATACCATAAAGGAGAAAAGGTCATCAAAGGTGAAGGTGGATTGTTTTACACACTGAATACTAATAATGTGTGGGCATCTACTGAACAAAACCTTACTTCACTAGTAAACACTATAAACAAAGCAGTAGAAGCATCACCTGATGGTACAGCTTACATGCTTTTAGTAGGAGGAAGTAATAATAAGATGCTAGGATCTATTTCCGCTTCGTCTGCTGCACTAAAAGTGTTGAACTTAATGCCAGATAAAAATATTTTTGCCAGAGGAGATCTTAGAAAGATATTAGCAGAGGTAGGCAAAGAGCGTGGCATAGACATCCCTCCTAAGTTTAGTGTAGAAAGGATGATTGATCATGTAGACAAAACATTCTTAGCTACAGAAAAACCATCTTTTGATGATCGTAGAAATTTCATACAAGATATTGTCAGCAGAATAGGTCAGTTAGAAGGAGTAAAGAACGACAAAGTTGCGAATCAGAAGTTTAGAGAATTTTTTGGTATGTCTGATATGTCAAAACTTTCTAAGACAGGATTCACAAACAACCTTGCAAACCTTCTTACAGAGCCTTTATTACTTGGCTTGCCTGGTGGACATGCTTACGCTGCTATAGAGATAAATGGTCCAGTAAAAGGATTCATAGAAAAATCACACAGATCATATTCTGGTGCAGTAAAACAAGAAGAAGGATCACCTACGCTCCATTTATTTAATAAAAGGGAAAACATTGATAATCTAGTTTCTACAACTGAGGGGATGACTAGGGAGACAGAAACTAAACCAGGAGAGTTTAGAGGAAAGCTCGGATTAGCTCAAGCAGGATTAGGTTTAGGTGTTATAAGGCAAAGCATTGATGAGGCAGTAGAAGCTAAGATGACTCCACAGGAGCAACAAAGAGCAGACAGATCTGATAAAGGTTGGAAAGATGTTACTGAGGAAGGTAAAAGATTGCTGAGTCCTCCTAAGAGAAGTATCAAGCAGCGTCTTGTAAGTGCTAGAGATAAATTTATGACAAACTGGTTTGACAGACAGTTTGATGCTAAAAAGAAATTACTATCTGTTTCTACAGATGCAGCTAAAAAAGTATATAATGGTCTTATAACAGCAGCAGGTGCTAGTTCTTCTGCTAAGAATACCTTTAGACAATATGATAAAGCTATATATAGTGGACTTAGTTTATCACAGAAGGAAGCTCTTGATAGAATAATAGCAGAAAGAAGACTAGTTGCGATAGATGATAATATTAAAAAACGTAACAAGAAACTAAAGAACGCAAAAAAACTAACCAAGTCTTACAAAAGAGGTAAACTGGAGCTTACAGCAGATGATGCGAAAGCAGCATTAAAAAGAATGCGTGAGCAGTTAGGTGCAGAAGCATACAATGATCTCAACAACAGAGCTGACATGTATTTTGATGCTATGCGTTCGACTCTCAAAAGACTTTATGATGGTGGTCGTATTACGGAGCAGATGTATCTTGATTTAAGAGATATAGAATATTCTCCTATACGAACCATAAAATTTATGTTGCAAGAAAACCAAGATCTATACAGTCAAGATAGTATAGACGCACAGGCAGAGAAGTATGGTATGACTGTAGAAGACATAAAAACATTAACAGAAGCTAATGAAGATGCTTATGTTCAAGACAGTAGATGGCTTTTAAGGACACAAATAGCAGTAGCAGAGAAAAAGTATTTCCAGAATACTTTGATGAATAAAATAGGCGAGCTAGTCGATAAAGGAGAAGCAAAACAACTAGGTATAACAAGAACGGTCACTGGTATGCCTGGTAATCCAGTAAGTAAAGCTGCCTTTTTGCAAAAGAATGGTTTAGCAGAAGTTAAATATAAAGAGGATGGTCAGGATGCGACTTTGTTTATGCCTGTAGATATGGCTAGACAAATATTAGATATAGATCCTGAACCTAATGTAACAGCTAGATACAGAAAAGCAGGAGTTAGAACAGGCGCAAATCTTTTAAGATTCCAAGCAACTGGAGGTAACCTTACATTTTTTGTGAGAAACGTACCTATGGATTATCTAAACGTCTTATTCTTTACAGATGCATATGGAAAATTTAAATTGTTGTCTGGAGCAGAACTTGCTATTGATGGTGTGGTAAACGCAGCTAAAGCTACGTTAAAAACAAAAGGATTTAAAGAGAACTACAATGAGTTCCTGAAATATGGTGGTGGTTTAGACTTCTTAGGTGTAGATGGTATTGCTAAAATAGAAGAGGCTAAGATAGTAAGAGGGTTGAAAAACGCACAGCAAAGAGCTGGGTACATGTTTGTAAAAGGCCTTTCGCATTTCAATGAAATAGCAGAGCTTACTTTTAGACTTTCAGTTTACAACAAAACAAAAAACGATCTCATAAAGCAATTTAAAAAAGCTAATGATGGAGGTACTCCACAAGGCACAGACCTAGATAATATACTATTTGAAGCTGCAGCTAAAGCAAGAGCCTCTATTGATTTTGCACAAGGTGGTATAAAAGCAAGAAGGTTAGATAAACTTTTGCCATACTTTAATCCTGCAATGCAATCAACTAGACGTGTTATGGATATGGCTGCACAAAAACCAGTAGAGCTTGTAAGTAATATAACACAGGCTGGACTTATGTCTGCTGGTGTTGTCGCTGGTATGGGTATGTTGTTTGGATATTTACTAGGTACTGATGATGAAGATGAGATAAAAGAAAAAATAAGACAGTTTAGAGAAGGACTTAGTGAGTATGAAAAGTCTAATTACTTTACATACCCTACTGGTATTAACGATGATGGTACTGTAGAATATGTTAGAATAAGAAAACTACCTATACTATCTGTTCCTATTACAGCAGCAGAAGAATTTGCCTATAAAAACATATGGGGAGTTGATATGGATGACAAAGCTATTGTAGAGTCAGTATTGTCCTCTGCTCCTATTTTGCCTACAAATCTTTTATCAAGAAACCCAGCGGTTTCAGCAGCGTTTGCTCTAGGAAATTATGACACGTTTAGAAGAGAAGAAATATTTGTAAATCCTGATCCTTACAATCCAATACCTTCGGATAGAGAAGGTATATATAGTGAGTATGTGAATGAGCTATTCAAAGTTACAGGAGATAAAGTAGGATTCTCTCCTATCAGAATGCAAAGAGCTGCCGAAAAACTATTTACAAATCCTAACACAAACCCATTAGTAGGTATTGCTTATGCTGGATTTGAAGCTGGACTATCTCAAAACGAAGAGCTTAACGCAAGAATGAAGCAAGGCATGGACGAGTTTAAAAAAGCTACTAAGAGATCTATGATTAGAAACACAAATCCTAGTCTGCAAAAGTATAAACAAAGAGCAAAACTCAACGAAGAGATAATGGAAATCATGGGTGACACTTACGAGAGAGATCAGAAGTTCAAGCGTATGACTCGTGATCTTCTAAAAAAAGACCCTGCTGCTGTTACTTTACCTGATGCATTTAGAAAACAAATATTAGAGGAGTTTGGTCGTGATGATTACAGAAGAGCAAGAGATAAATACACACGATACCTTACTCTAAAGAAAGGAGACAGCAGAATTATAGACATAGGATATCAACGTAATCCAGAAGTTGCTGCCAAGCTTATAATGTCTTCGTTTGGAGTTATGGACCCTGAAGTTTTTAATGACTTTGACGAAAAGGTAAAGTCTTATACAGGTAAAAAATTATCTAGAAGAGTTAGATTGGCATACTCAGCATTAGTAAGAGAAGCTGAAAAATAGAAAAGGCCTAAGCGGTGTTAAACTTAGACCTTTCTTACACTTCCATAGTTGTCAAACTAATATCACATTTAAGGAAAGAAGGAAGTGTTACTTAACTATAAACAAACAATTACTTTATATGAAAATCAATACAACAAAGTTACACTATTTCCTTTAATAATCTAGCAACTTCCTCACAATCTTTTTTATTTCTTGGCATAAATAGTTGTGCATCGATATTATTATCCACTAAATACTTCTTAAAAAGCTTCCATCTCAATGGGAATGCATCATTAGGGTGACCTTTACATTCTACAATATAGCGTGGAGGGTATTGTTTGTCTATAAAGTCAGGAGTATATTTTATGGGTAGTATCTTTTTCTGTCCAACGTCATGCAAGTATTTCTTTGCTGTTGTTTTTTCATAAGACATATTAGGAAAGTAAAACCCTTCTGACACTACATAAGTCTCACCTTCATAAATAAAAGGGATCTTGTTGTTTTTAAGCTCCCTATACATTGAAAGCTCTAAGCCACTAGCAAATGTGATTCCATCCTGAGACGGTTTCTTTGATCTAATACGTCCCTTCCCCTTCTTGCCTGTCGTCTTCTTCATATATATCTATTATACCTTTTATATCAGCTATTTTAGTAAAGTAATCTACAGCCAACTCAAAAGTACTTACAAAAACCTCTGGTTGCTCGTCTACTACATTCATTATATAATCGCTAGTAGTAGCTACATATCTTTTTACTGGTCCTATATTGTTCCTGTAAAGCAAGTAGTTGTGGTCGAATACAAAGTGTGGAAATTTACCTTCCATAAAGGTTGCTGCTCTTGGACCAACTCCCAGGACTTTACAGTCCCATTCGATTAGTTCTTTGGTAAATGAATAGATTTGTAAGTCATAAGTTATATGTTCACCAAGATCAACATAGTAGTACACATCTCTTTCAGGATCTAAAACTGAGTTTAAGATGTCAAGAAGCTTTACATGTTCATGTTTACTTACACTTCTGCTAATCACTATTTTGGCTGGATCGCTCACCTTTTATTTGCTTTAGATCTTCAAAGGTATCTATTAATTCCTTTAATAATTTTTGGGTTTTGTTTATCGTTGCCCAAAACTGATCAGGATTTTCAAATGCAGGTGATGAATCTTTTTCAAAAGTATTATTAGAATGCCAATATGCAGACTCTGTTCCAGAAATTATATCTTCATTGTTTACCATAACTTATTTTTTGTCAAATATTTAGGGCACATCTGAGGGAGGTCTCTATGAACACTTAAAACAGGTTCATCCTCCATCTCCTTTTTTCGATAGCTTTTTTCCTTCTTGTTTTCTTCTCTGATCATTGTCTCTTTGTATTTCGTATGCTTTTTTTGCAGCGTTAAATGCTTCATTGAATCCAGGCATATGCTCTATAATTCTTTGCATTGTTTTTATCTGTATAGTTAAATTAGCTATCTGTGCGTGTTGCTCATCAAACTTTGGATGTAGTGCCTCAACTACTCTACGCATCCTATAAAATTCTGACTCTTTCATGCGTTATTTATCAAATGTTCGGATTTATTCTATCTGCTGGTATTTGAACAGGATCATCAAACTTAGTTGGTGCAGGAGTAAACTCTGGTAGTTTCCAATGCATATACTCTTTTCTTTTTAAAACAGTAAGACCATTGTTGTTAAAGTAGTGACAATGTAATACCCATTCAGGATGATCTTTTAGAAACTCCTCTATAGCAGGCCACAAGCCTTTACCTTTACCTGTACTTTCATCTTTGTTTTTAAAAGTTTCTGTATCGTGTAGCAGTATCCACTTTTGTACGTTACCACTATGCTTTTCTAGTTCTATTTTAAGCTGTGCATAATCGTGTAGTGTATCTATAAACAATAAATCTGTGCAGTCGTTGATTTCTATCTCTCTACTATCAGCTTCTATAAATCTAAAATCTATGTCTTCTCTTACGCAGTGTGCTCCTAATGTATCTAACTTTCCTTCAGCTCTGTCTGCCCATTGACCTTCATTAGGATGTGTGAGGTCTATAGAAAATATCTGTTGAGGGCATCCAAGTATTAGGGGTATAGTTGATACTACCCATCGTGTACCCATCTCTACAATATTTCTGACATCCATTTGTGATGCATAATCTAGTAGTACTGGTAGATGCTCATGTATATCTGAGCTCATGTATTCCATTCCAGGAGGAGGGTTTAAATGATATTCATATAAATCATGAACAGTGGTGGGTATCTTTTTATAGTGTGCCATAATTAAAATGTGTAAGTATATCTTGCGACTTGTCCTTTTTCAGGGTGATGTAAAAACCCTTCTATAGCTTGTGGTGATTTATATCCCATTTGTGC
>MDTB01223862.1_pt1 | contig 13882 bp, 7 predicted proteins | sample 811161 | NCBI WGS metagenome assembly MDTB01 (sample SAMN05326650, study PRJNA326480) | marine metagenome | isolation source: seawater | place: Mediterranean Sea | collected 2009
ATTTTCACAGTTAAGTTGTATTGATCCAGCATTAGTATTACCTTTTACTTCTACTTTTCCTGTACCATCAGGAGTTAATTTGATATTACCGTTTGTTGTACTTGTAGTGATCTCACTTGCTTGTACATCTAAGTTACCACCAAGTTGAGGTGTAGTATCATCTACAATATCTTGAGTAGGAGTTGTAACAGTAACAAACTCTAAAGCATTACCAGCCGAATTTACTTTTACAGTTTTACCGGCTGCTCCTGTGTAGTTTGTAGGTGAGTCAGAAAGTCCAGTAAATGTACTAGATCCTCCACCTCCACCTGTATCATCAGCAATAACAAATTTAGAACTTGATGCTTGATATTTAAGAATTTTATTATCAGATACACCTGTTGTATCTACATCTGATAAAGCGTTAAGTGTACCAAGACTATTTAATTTTGTATGATCTGCATCTGTAAATACGTTACTGTCTGTTGCATTTTCTACAGCAGTTCTTATTTCAGCATCAGTTTGATCTGCTGTAGCTGCTGTTTCTATATTATTTAATTTAGTATGATCTGCATCTGTAAACACATTACTGTCACTAGCAGATTCAACTAATGTTCTTATTTCTGATGCTGTCTGGTCTGCTGTTGCTCCAGTCTCTATTCCAGCTAACTTTGTAAAATTAGCAGAAGACATACTACCAGCTACTGAGCCAGAAGAAGTTTGTAGTTTTGATCCATCTATAGCTGCACTAGCATTTATGTCGGCATTAACTATAGTCCCATCTTTTATTTTAGCTGAAGTTACAGAGCCATCTTCTATATCGTAAGTTTGTATTAATTGATCTTGTTCTTCTTTTAATGCTCTAAGAACTTGTTGTTGATTATTATTTAGGTCATCTGCTTTAACAGAAGATCCAGCTGAATATGTAGCTCGACCTTCTACCGCAGTATTTCCATTGTTCATTACGTCGGTTTGACGTATTATGCGTATGACGCTAGGACTAGCGGGGGCTGTAAGGCTGCCTGTTGTATTCCAAGTTACTGTACCACCTGTAGTAGTATAGTTTGGTATAGTGTAGTCATTTTGACTAGAGCCTCCATTTGTACTTTCCACTCCATCAACATATACCTTTATCTCATCGGATGAAAATGTAGTAATAGTAAATGGAATGTTCGATCCGTTCGCTGTCTGTTGGTGGAAGGATTGTTGTGACATTATTTATATATGTTGAGGAGTGCTGTTTGATTCTGTTTAGCTTTTTGTAATTGTTTCTGTGCTCGTTGTTCAAGTACTAGATCTCTAAGAGCTCCTTCTGAACTAATCGTACGCCATGCTGTCTTACGTGCTTTATCAAACAATCTTTTAAGTATTATATTATGGTAGTAGTCTCTTGCGTTATACTGTCCACGTTTGCCTGCTCGTATATCAGCATACATTTGTTTTATAGAGTCTTGTATTCTAGGATCTTGTGCTAGTTTATCAAGCTGTCTCTCTAAGTTTTGTACACCAATAGCTTGTTGAAACTCTGATCTAACTCTAGGTAAGTCAGTTAAGTTTGTACCATCAGGAGCATAGTAAGTAGATAAACGTAAGTCATATCCACTTTCAAATAACATGTTTCTACCGGGACTTTGATCTAAGTTAAGACTTATAGGACTTACGGCATTAAATGCACGAGTCATAAAATCCCAGTCCTTGATAGGCTTACCATTTAACATATCATATTTAATAGGTAATGGAGCACCATCTTCTAAGTTAGCAGCAAGTTGTTCTGTAATTAAGTTACGGTTACGTACCGACTGATCTATACCAGACCCAATCTCACGCATGTAAGGTGTAAATAATTTACCTAGCTCATTACGTAAACCAGATAGAGGAACTACGTTGTTACCCAATCCAGCTATAATTCTATCAAATTGTCCGGGTCTACCACCAAATAAATCTACAAAAGATTGCATACCAGCTAGATATGATTTACTTGTTACAGCCTGTGCTACAACAAGAGATATTTTCTGTAGTTGTGATTCAGTCCACTCTTCACCCATAAGTTCACTTGCGTCACCTACGTCAGCTATAGTAGACATAATAAGGTTGAATGGTTCAAATGAGTCGTAACCAACACGTACAGCACCTAGCTTTATTGTTCTTGGTTCCCACTTACCATCTAACCACATTTGTCTCTTCTGTCTATCAACAGGTCCGTTACCGTTTAGATCACCACGCATGTATGCTTGTCCAGCCATGAATACTAGACTTGATCCGATGGCTAATCTACCTGTTTGTAAAGATTTTGCGTTAGCTAATTCTTGTGGATTAGTGATACCATACTTACCTACTTCACCTAGATCGCTAGGTTTAGCAAGTGCTATATCGTTAAACTCTTTTACTAAGAAGTTAAAACCCGGTGTATACTTCCCCGTTAAAGCAAGTCCGTTTACTCCAGTTCTAGCAAATAGAAAAAATGGTTTAGCTAAAGGTGTAGCTGTAAATACATCGTTAAGACCTTTTGCAAAGCCAGTTAACTCTTGTGTAAGTGTAACTTCTTTACGTGCAAACTTTGTAGCTTCATCAACGATGTTACCTTGTGAGTCAAAAATCTGTGCATAGAAGTCATCTTCATATGCTTTCATTAACTCTTTAGTTATTTTAGGTGTACGTATACCGTTGTCTTGTAACTCAAGAACTCTACGCATAGCTTTTTCACGCATCTTTGCACGACCCATAATGTAACCAAATGCGTCGTCAGTTGCAGCCATAAGCTTAGTCGAGTATGTTAACATGTTACTGTTGTTCATCTGACGTGCCATGTTAGCTATACGAAATGCAGCCTTATCAGCTTCATTAGCTCTACCACTATCTTCAGCCCATCTACGTAGTATTTCCCAGTTTTCGTCACCTTTGCTATATTCAGAAAATCTAGTTTTTATTGTAGCTATATCACCTTTCCAATACGCATTTAACTTTTCTCTAAATAATGTAAAAGACTCAGGTATTGCTTCTAGCATACCGTTAACGGATGCAAGGCTAGCTCGTACTGTTGCTGAATCACCAGTAAAAGGTAATCTAGCTACAGCTCCGATTGCAGTTGCAAGCGGTCTTAAAAATGTTGCAGTAGATGTACCCATGATAGCCCGAACTGGTGTCTTAGGTCCACTTAATATACTGTGTGACATAACACCTTCAAGTTCTCTTATCATAATACCTGTACGACTTACACCACCACTTTCTAGTCGGCCACCTTTTAAAATAGTACGAGCCCATCTATCAAAGTCATCAAGTGTATTTACATCTTTCATCATAGAAAATGCTTCATACATAGCTTTTAATAGCTCTGGATCATCGTCTGATATTTTTAATATAGTCTGTATAGAATCTTTAGAGTTTTGTATTTCTTTTTGTAAGACTTCTTCCATTGCCTGTTTACGAACTTTACCAGCTCCTAGTTCTCTGAATGAGTCAGATTTAACTAATCTTGCTTTCTTTGTTTCGTATAATGCAGTAAGCATTGTATCAACAATCTGTTTACTTGGACCATCTACAGCATTTAAGTCTACTAAATCACCAATTTCTCTACCAGCAATACCAGTATCTTGTAATTGTCTGACTAGAGACCCTACCATTAGATCACCTACAACTACATTTTTAGAAGTCCATACATCTATACCATCAATAGTATCAGGTCTAGCTTCTAAGAGTTCTTTTAAATATTGTGATGCTGGCATATCTGCGGCATTTCTACCGTTTGTCATTTGTTGGTATGCCATGACATGCTCTTCCCATTTTGCAGCAAGTTTCTTTCGATCCTTACCAACAGCATCAAACTCTGCTTTAAACTTGTTACTACTCATTAAACCTTGTAGAATACGCTCTACAGTTTCTTCATTAGTACCACCCTCTCTAGCTACACGTTCACGTTCTATAGGTGTAGTTACAGAACCAGTTGATCCATCTTGTGATCCCCAGTCGTTACGTGTTTTTAATAACTGTTGACGTGCTACTTCGGGTTCTACTTCTGATACATGTGCTCCTTGGTGTGGTTCAGCTAGAGGTCTGTTTTTATCAGCTCTGAACTCAGCATCACCTTTACGGAGTTGTGCAATACCAGCTTTTATAGTCTGGTCATCTAAACTTTTGTTTCTAGCTGTAATCTGATCTACAGCTTTTTTACCACCTTTTCCGATTGCGTAAGCTACACCGTCAAAAAATAGACCTATGCCCATTCCTTCTACGATGTTTTTTACTTTCATCATGACAGGGTGGTCTGTGTCTTTAGTTGATAGAGGTGTATCTACCCATCCATATCTATCTCGTAACGCACCTAATGCGTTTTCTTCATCTGATTCTTTGGATATAAGATCAGATACAGCTCCAACAGCTGCTCCTCGTGCCAATGTACTACCAGCTAATGCTGTTAGTCCAGCTGGAATAGTTACAATACCAGTAGCTGCTACAGCCTTAGCTGCTGCAACTGTGCCTACGGCCATACTACCGAAATGTACTAAAGCTCTTAGTTGTCTTCCCCACCATGTTTTAGTTTCGATAGGGTTATCGTAAGAGTTAAAGGGTGTAAACTCTGGTTGGTAAAACCCTTTCTCTTCTTTTTCCCGTTGCATTTCTCCTGAGAGTGCATCTGCTGTACGCTCAGGAAATGTTGCTAATGATGATGCGGTATCTTGTAATCCACCAGACAGAATAGACTGCCCTTCTTTTATGAGTGCCTTAGCACCCCAAGTTTCGGCGTTACGTGGATCAGCTTGTTCAGATACAGCTTGCTGCTCTTCTTGTACGACTTCTTGCTCTTGTAATTGTTTAGATTTGCGTCTCTGTTCGTATTCGTCAATCGCTTCTCTAGACTTGTTTACCGCTATGTCAATCGCATCACCATCAATGTTAACGCCGTCACCTGTATAGGAGTTACTCATCGTCGTGTTCGTTTTTTCTTAGGTTGTTTTTTACTTTCTTTTTCTATGTCTTCTAGAATAATATTTGCAATTTGTGGAGCTAAGTTTTGTAGCTGTGACATTTTATATATAGCTAATCTAGGAAATATTTCGTTTAGAGCTTCTAATTCGTCTGGACTAAAGTGTGTAAGATCAGTTGAAAACTTACCACCTTCTACTTTCATGCCACGTATAGATTGCATTTTATTTAATTTAAAACGTATGACTTCAAACGCCAGATAATCCTGATAATTCTCGTCAAACTTTTTAGTTTCAAATTTACTATCAGGTAATATATCAAGAGTTTTTAAAAGGGCTCCATCATTATAATCAAAGACCTCTACAAAATCTGCACCTGTTATACCATATTTACCGATGATCATGTTTGGATGAGCCTTAGCTGCCTTATACACATCTTTTACATCTCTTTCTTGTATGCTAGTACGTTTAGTTCTACCTTGTGCAAGACCGAAATTTCCATCCTTGTAAAAGTCATATCCTTTCAATCCTTTATAACCTTTAGTAGCATTTTTATCTTCCATAGCATCTAGTACTTGTTTAGATAATAACTCTCCATCTTCACCAGTCTGAGTCATCACAGTTAAGTCACCGTGTAATCCATTCTTTTTTCGATAATTAAATAGATCTGGTTCTAAAAATTCTTTATCTTTAGGTATGTATAAACCTTTTACTGGGTCATCAACGATAGCTCCTGTAGCTTCTAATCGTTTCATCATAAATTCTTCTGGACGTAGAAATTTACCATCAGTATCTTTAACTTGAAATTCGCTAAACCACTGTATAACTTCTGGGTATAAAACTCCACCGCTGCGTACATGTGCTAACGATTTTTCTAACCATACTGCTTCACCTTTATGTGTAGTTTGACTATCAATTAAACCGGCATCTTTTAAATATGCTGCTGCCATATCATTTTTTTGATATGCTAATACAGCTGAAGTATCTGTAACAAATGTGTCAAACTCACCATTAGCAAGTCGATCTGCTAGTGATTGAACTTCATTTAATATAAATGACTCAGGTGACAATCCTTTATCTATATGTATTTTAAAGTCACTGTCAACACCACCGGCTCCTGTTGCAAGAGATCCTCTTAGTTCTTGATCTAAACGATCTACTAAAAACATATCTTGTGCAGTTAGTTCATAAACTTGTTTACCTAAATGCTCTGCTGCCATCTTTGTAAGTTTAGATTTTTGATCGTTAAGGTTCTTAGCATTTTTTATTAATTGCTGTACACCTTCGTCACCTACAAAATCAAGACGAGTCATAGCATCTTTTAACCATTTAGGTAGATCACCTTTTAATCTGTGACCTCTTTTAAAGGCTATAGGGTCGCCTGTAAACTCAGAGTAGAGTTTAAATATTTCAGTACGTGTAGGGTTTCTATCTAAATCTAACAGCTTATCATATTTATCTCTATAAATATTACGGGCATCGCTTATAGTGCTTTTAGTTTCAGTTTCAATGTCATCTTGTTTAGCACTAATAGCATCGTCTATAAGTTTTATATTAGCTGATTCTTCTAAAAATTGTTTACTACCCGGTTTAAGTGAACCTACATAATCTCTATAACTTTCAAAATCAGTTTTAGTTGTAGCATCCGTGTAAGGTAACTGATCGAGGTAAGCTAAAGCTTGCTCAATAGTAAGCAAGTTATTCTCAACTGCCTCTGCAACTAAAGTAGCAGCATAAGATTTAGCTTTTGTCATGTCTCCATTAAAAAAAGCTACAGCTATATGTCTAATGCTACCAGTTTTAGTGTTGGTAAATATTGTAAGATCTTGACCCTGATAGTCTAAATCTAATATTGATTTAACCTTACCTAAAAAACCACTGTCAACTTTTTCTTTAGTGTCTGCTTTACGGTTAGTAGCTATAGTTCTTCTAATTTCATATGCTCTCGCATCATTATATTTAGTAATTAGCGGATCTATAATTTGAAGAAACTGTTTATCATATCTTCTACCAGTAATATCAATACCAGCTTTTAAGGCATCTACGTGTATTTTATTATACACCATCTGTGTAGCCTTAGCTCGCATTTCCGCAGCTTCAATCTCATTAGTCATGTTGTCATGACCTAGAGCACCTAAAACTGCGTCTATTGCACCTTCAATCCTACTATCTTTTGTGTAGCGTTCTAAAAAAGTTTTCTTGTCTTCGTCAGGATCTAGCTGAAAATTAAGATCTGCTAATGCTTCTTGTACTGCTGGATTGTTAGGGTTATCTGCACCAAACTCTTGTTGTAAATAAAGGTTATTGTACGTGTCCTCGTTGTCAAGACCGTGATCAGAGATAGCTTGTCTAGCATCTCTGTCATCACCGTACTTAATTTTATTCTGCTCGTCTGTTTTTCTTTGAGCTTGTATAGCTTGTATTATAGGGGCGGCTGTACCAGCTATATTAGCTAAAGCTGTCATGTTCTTGTCAAAAGCTCGTGCTTTTAACTCTTCAATCTTGACCATGTCATCATAGAACGCTTTGGTATCTTTGATGTTTTCGTCAATCTGTGCATTGACAGCCTTGGTCATATCAGCTTCAGTTTCTAAATAATTAGTTTCACTGATATTAGGAAGTTGGTCTCTAGGTGTACCTATTACGTTACCGAAACCTTGGTTAAATGATGATGTCATAGTTTAAAAGAATGGTGCTACAATACCGACACCTTGACTTATCATATCTAATGCACCGCCGAATGTATCTCTAGGAGGCATCATAACTGCTGCTCCATATGAAGCTGGTACGCCTAACTGTTCTCTAGCTTTCGCATTTTTATTTAAGAACTTACGTTGAGCACCTTGTTGAGCGTATGCCAAGTTTCGACCAAACGTATTGTCCATGACGCTATCTACCTTAGCTCTGGTATTCAGATACTGTAACGTAGCATTACGTCCGGCAGTTCTTGATCGGCCACCTTGCAATGACTTAGCCCTAAGTTTAGATTGGTATAGTTTAGATGCTGCTTGTTGTACAGCTTGTCTTCCTTTACCAGCTGTGTATAAGGCTTTAACTCTAGCATCAGATGTATCACGACTATAACCTATAATATTTCTGTTTTTAGCTCTTGATAAACTAACTTCTTTGTTAAAGAATTGTAGCTTTTTCTGAGCGAAAATAGCATCCTTTTCTCTTTTTCTTTGTTCCGCAGCTCTTCTCTCTGCTGCGTTTCTATCTCTGCACACGGCAAAACTCTATAAATGGTATATTATTTGGTCCATGTTTTAACTTGCGTAAAAACTTAAACCCAAGAAACTTCAGTAATTTAAGATGTACTGTGTTTCGACTGTCAGCGATATTCCAAAGTAGAGGTTCTGGTCGGTTATCGACATACCGTTTAGCCTCTCTTGCAAATAACACCGGTTTTTCATGAATGACTGGAGTGCATAGCATCCAAATTATTCCGTTTTTTCCATCAGGTTCTACACCCGCCATTCCGGCAATCTTGCCGCTAGGTGACGTAAAATACACGCCAGATGGGTTTTTAGCCATCAAGGGTAGATATAACTCTGGTGTAGTTCCATAGCCCTCTGAGAGCTCTCTGTAGTCCTCTGGGCGTAAGTTAGAGGCCACGTCTACAGCAGCCTCTAAAGTTATAGGGTGTATATATTTACTCATTTATTTTTTTATATACTGGCTCTAGCTTTTCTAGCGTATCTGCCATCCAAGGTTCCCAAGGCATTTGCTTCATGCCTCTTTCGACATATCTTTCATAATGTCTGTTGGTTTTCATTCTCCAATAAAAGTATCTAAGTTCTTTTTCTGTTAGTTGTATGTTATACACGGCGGTAATATTTAGGTGAATAGTCTCCTTCCCAAGACATTGAACGTAGCGTGGCTGGGGATGGGTGTGCGGATTTTAATGTAATTTCAACATTTGTGTTTCGTTCATAAACAGGTATTGTTTTAATAAACTCTTCTAGGTATGGTGCGTCAGCCACATCATACTCATCTAACTCTGTAGATTCATATACTTCAGTATAGTCATTTTTACCAACTCTTTCTAACGTAGTTTCATATAAACCAACTTTACCGAAGTGTAGTTTTATTCTATGTACAACTAACGATGAGTTTACGTCAGCTGTAGAATTAGTACCTTGAATTTTAGTAGGATATATAGTAGGAAACTTAACTTGATAATCATATAAGTATCCTATTGTAAGAGGATCATCAGTTGTTACACCTGTTTGCCAGTCTCCCGGTAAAGTAAAGTCGTCACTGTTTATAACTGTACATGTAGCATATCTACCTCTTCGTGCTGTTGCAGAATTAGTATCAATAACTACCAGTGTACCGTTAGGTGTAGTAACCTGATCTATCCAATCTGACTGATTGGTAAAAGTAGTTTTCTTAGTAGTGGCATCATAGACTCCACCTGATACAGTTGTAAAATTATCTAAATGTAATAGAAAATCAACACTATCTTGTGTAATGCTAGGCTCTGAATCAGCTTGTATTAACTGTATCTTTTGTAAAAAATGATCCTCATCTAAAAAATAGTACTCATCATCTATAATAAAATGATATATTAAAGGATTATTTAGTTTCCATTTAAACCATGCAGCTTGCACTCGTTTATCTGCTGTTTGAAAATATTTATAACCTACTACGTCATCTGATCCAGTCTTACCAAACAATACGATTGAGTTTTCTCTAGAGTTAGTTAGAAGGTCGATGTTTTTAGATAGTACAGTAGGTACAACTTTAGTGACCTCAAGCACGTTGGGCTCTCCTTCTCTAGCTACGTTTGCCATCTCATTAAATCGACTAAACTTGTTAGAGTTATCAACATAAGCTACAGTGGTACCTAGTGATATAGGAGCTATTTTTTTATTATAATTAAAAGTAGATATACTTCTTAGTTTAGCTGTATCAGGGTTTAGTACTGTGTCATCTGATGCAAGTAAAAATTGTTGGTTTGTACTGAATACAAGTAAACCAGTATTTAATTCCATACCATCAAATAGTTCTGATGGAAACATAGATGCAGCTGATATATCTATTGGGTCAGCTGTAGATACTGTAAGAGCAGTCTCGACAAAGAAGTTAGGCTCACCTAACGTACCCGGTCTGCATGTTACTACATTCTCTTCTGCTAGAAATGCTAATCTGTTACGAAAGAATAATACTTTATTTATACGTTTATCTAAAAACGATGGCATAGTATTTGTACCTGTATCACCTACAGCCCGTTCACCATACGTAAACTGTTTGACTACAAAAGTAGCTATCTCAGTGTTCGTTCCCGGATTGGCTAAGGAGTCTCTTTGTATAACCAAAGGCATATTGTGTAGCCTTCTAGGTATAGCTGATGCTGCACATTCCGCCCAAGATCCGTTACCATCTTTACCGTTTTGTCCGTTAAATTTTAAGTAGTAGTCATCTTCATCAGATATACGAGCATTTGCAATTTTAACAATATACCCGTCTTTACATTGGTTAGGTAAATCTTGTACATCATTAACAGAACTTTGCATGACTCTCATTAAGTCATCTTCAACAACATTAATATTAAAAGAAGTTGTGTCACTAAAAAAATAAATACCATTACCAATAACTTTTGTGCTTATACCAGAGATAGTGTTAGCAGCTGTTGTAAGTCCTCCAAGAATTGTATCGGCGGTCACAGCTGTATCAGCGTCAAAAGGTGTAGGTGCTGGACGTAAGAGTTTTAAGTTAGCATTTACTGATGTGCTTTCGTGGTCTTCTATTGTTATTACATAACTAGCGTTGTCATCTGGTGTTGACCCGCCGTCAGTGTTTGCTCCACCTTGTGCGGAATCAAGTGTTACTTTAACTTGATCTCCTGTAACCCAACCTTCACCACCATGTAGTAGTACAACTTCTCGCTGATAACTACATCTAAATTTATTGTTATTAGTTGGCGAAGTACCTTGCTGACCTAATATATTGAGTCTAAAGGTGAGATTATCTTTTTCACTTGTTGCTAGTACACCCAAAGTAGGTGTAAAAGTATGAGTAGCTGCACCACCTTGATCAGTAAGATTTATAACACTTGTATTAGCTAAAGCGTTAGATTCACTTGTATAAAAATATAACGAAACACCTCCGCTTACAGGTCCGTTTCTTACATAATAGGTAGTTCCTGATGTTAGGCCACCAATAACAGTAGTGCCTGTAGTGTATACGACTGCGTCTCCATCTAAAAAATTATGAGCAGATGGAAAAGTAATATATTCACTAGCTACATTAACAGCAGACGCACCACCTGTAACTGTTGCTGGTGTAAGTGCTGTACTTCTTACATACTCAGTTGTTGTTCCTGAGTAACTAGACGCAGCTGATACGGTAAATACTTGTGTACCTATACCGGGGCAGTGACCTGTATCATCTGTCTCATCTAGGTTATCAGATGTCATTTTAAGTTTTGTAGCACGGTTAAGAGTGTCGGTTGTTGCATCATTAAAGATGTCCAGACCATACTGTCTTCCGTTTTCTGAACGTAACAGTTCTAGAAATGCGTAATACTTATGAGGTGTTTGCTGTGTTAGTGGTTTAATATCTACATTTCCTGTAGCAGTTCCTGATGCTACTGGGATTGTAAAACTATTATCATTTACTTTAGTTACAATGTAATTATCGTTAGCTGGTGCTGTACCAGAAGTAGCAGTAGCAAATGTAGCATAAACTAATTCGTCTGACTCTAAGCCATGATCTGTAAATGTTATTGTAGCTATAGTTGTACTACTAGCTTGTACATATGGTGCAGTAAAGTACTCTCTGACTGTAGTATATGGAGCACGAGCAGTCGTAGAGTCTCTGTTATTAACAAATGTACTATCGTTAATAGTCAAAAACTGTAAGTTTTCTGGTGTTGATGTCTGTAAGTAGTTTTGTATAGCTGTCTGACCACCAGTACCATAGGTTATATTCTGTAAAGCTCCGGCATTGTCACCGCTAGCCTTCCAGACTCTGAGCTGTCCGTCTGCTGCTACTTGTCCTATGTATGATCCTTCTGCTTCATCACGATAGTAATGAAACCACGAACCACCACTCTGAACACTCGCTAAAGGTGTAGTACCTATACGTGCAGCTCCGGGTCTTTTATATAATCCTTTAGTAACGTCAGGTATAGCGTTTACAATCTCTGTAACCTGACCCGGAAACTTTAGGTTATCAGGCTGTTCTGATATACCTAATGAGAACTGAGGGATAGTTTGTGTTATGCCTGCCATTATCTTCTAAGGTTTCTCCAAGGTTGATAAGTTTGATAAGTTGTATTGTCTTCAAAACCAAACATGCTGTGATCTCCTTGATTACAGTCATACTCTTGTAGTGCTGCTCTCGCTAAACTAGCGTTATTACTAAGTAATCTGACTAACTGAGGGTTAGCTACTAGCTGTGTTGCAGCCATAACTGAGGCTCTGTAAGTAATAAAACGTCTAAAAATTACAGGTAAATCCTCGAAAGGATATAGTCTTACAACGTCGAGATCTAAGTCACCTGTAAATTCATCTGTATGATTGGTTTTGTCATACAATCGTCCATTACGACGTACGAGGTTAAAGGTTCTAGATGTATAATTATCATGTAAGTCTATGGATAATATATCATTACCTATAGTAATGTGCTTGCTAGCGTCTGGTGAAAACGTAACATGTTTTTCTGTGTTGTAATGCCAGCCTTCTGCCTGTGTGTCTACGTTAGCATCACGTAATAAATTATATATAAATGATATCTCTGGGTTGTCAAACACTCCATTTGCATTTAATGTAAGTGCCGTTATAGGTGATTGTCCGATAGCCCCCAGTATAGAATTGACTGCGGATAGTTCGGTATCGAGTTCGATTGTTGTGGAAGCCATAATAAAAAAAGGGAGCCGAAGCCCCCGTATAAATAAAAATCACTATTAAGTGAATGATGCGTTAGAAACAGCAGTGTTATTGAAGTTAGAAGAAACGTCAATTCCAGCTACTAATTCAACAGCAGCAGCAGGGTTTAAGAAATCTGCACCCATAGCTAGACGACCTAAGATTACGTCGCCTTGGTATACAACTGAAATGTCTCCAGATGTTACCTGTACTTGAGGACCGATTGCTTCAACTACACCGCAAGCCTCTTTCTGGAAGATTAATCCACAGCTATTAGCAAACTTCGCAGCTGTACCATAGTTGTTAATTGTCTTCTGTGTGTTAGAGTTTGAAGGTGTTGCTTTAGAATCCTGATCGCCCATAGCCTCTCCAACGAAACTACCTTCGTTATCGTTAGATGCTCTTGGGTTCATGTCTGTCTTTGTACCAAACTTACCAAAGAACGGAATGTTCATTGACTTATAAATTGTGATACCAGCAATCTCAATGATGCCTTGTCCAGACTGTAGAGCTGTACCTTGTACGTCTCTGTTAATTAAACCATTAGTTCCTACATTCTGTATAAGAGCATAGTACTGTCTTGGGTTCAACACAGCAACTCTGCCGTCACCAGAAACTCCTTTCTCATCTAAGAGAGCAGCAGCGTCATAGAAAGCATTGATTAGTTTAGCAGCATCATAAGCATCAGCAGCAGTTGTACTTGCAGCTGTACCTACTTTAACTACAGAACCACCGGGCTCAACAAAGTTGGACATGGTTACTGGAGAAGGCTGTCTGGCAGCTTTTGTGATAGCTCTGAAGATTCGTCTATCATAGTTCTCTGCAAGTGCATAACCGATCTTTCTTGAGATCTCACCACGTAGGTCGTAGTGTGCTAGTGTCTCATCTAGCTCATATACAAATGCTGAACTGATAAGTAGATCATCGCACTCAATAGTTTTTTCTGCTACTGGAGGAGTCTTCTCATCGTTACCGAGTATGCTTTGTCCGGGAACATGAAACTCGGATTTGGTTCTACCTGTGTAGATAAATTGTAGACTACGGCCATTAGTTAGTGTACGCTTTGTAACTAAATCTCTAGCTATAGTATTGTGTTGGAAGCCTTTAAAC
>MDTB01089306.1_pt1 | contig 13881 bp, 14 predicted proteins | sample 811161 | NCBI WGS metagenome assembly MDTB01 (sample SAMN05326650, study PRJNA326480) | marine metagenome | isolation source: seawater | place: Mediterranean Sea | collected 2009
ATCAACAAAAACAGGCACTGCAGCATTTGCTGATGATGTGTAAGAAGCAAAAATTAGTATGTTAATTTTAAAGATAATAATTAACTTCTTTAAAAAATTTTTAATTTTTTTTTTCATAGTAAATTTATATGATAAAAACTTATAGACTCGATCTTAACTTTTTTCAATTTTTTGAGTAAACTCAGGGTTGTAAAATTAACTAATACTAATAAACTTTAATAATAAATTAAGAGATTTTTTTACGGTTTGTTTTTGAATATGAGCCCTACCTTTATTTTTAAAATTACATTTATTAACAATAACTTTTTTTCCAACCCTAATTCCAATATAAACCAAACCAACTGGTTTTTGTTTAGATCCTCCTCTAGGACCAGCAATGCCTGTGATGGATATACACACTTTACTCTTACTAATTTTGCTTAAATTGTTAACCATAGACAAACAGCATTGAACACTAACAGCACCATACTTTTGAATAATTTTTTTAGGTACTTTTAGAATACTAATTTTAGCTTGATTGGAGTAGGTGACCAAACCTAATGAAAATACCTTAGAAGCACCACTAACAGAAGTAATTGAACCTGAAAGCAGTCCACCAGTACAAGACTCAGCTATAGCTAATGTAATTTTTTTTCTTTTTAAAAGCGATACAACTTTTTTATTTAAATTCATGTTTATAATTTAGACTTAATAACCATAAATATTATTAAGGTTAATACTACATAAAGTCCCGCCATAACATCATCCATAATAACTCCAAAACTGTTTTTTTGATTTTTATCAAAGTAACTTATAGGAAAAGGTTTTTTGATATCAAAAAACCTAAATAAAATAAAAATATAAATATAATATAAAAAGGTTTCTTCTAAATTTTTTGTTGTTTCGTGAGCCATTTCATAAAGATATATTGGAATAGCTTGACCTATTACCTCATCGATTACTACTTCTTTGGGATCTTTATTTTCATTTTTATTAATATAATCAGCTACTGCATAAAATGAATACAGGAATATTAATATAAGAAAAAATAATATTATATAGCTTGATAAATTTATAATATGGAAAAAACTAAAAAGAAGAATAGTTGTTATAAAAGAAGTAGTTGTGCCTGGCGCGTATCTAACAGTTCCTATTCCAAAAAAAGTAATGAATAAATAATTAAATTTTTTAATCATATTTAATTACGGAAGTTATAACTTCACAAGCTATAGCTTTTTCTCTTCCTATAACACCTAACTTTTCTGTAGTTTTACCTTTAATATTAATTCGACTTTCTGAAATTTTACATAGTTTAGAAATACTTTTTATCATTTTATTTTTATAATTATTAATTTTTGGAGTTTGAGTAATAATATTTATATCTATATTGTTCACAAAAAAACCTTTTTCTTTTATTTTTTTCATTACTTCTTTTAGTAAAATAGTTGATCTTATGTTTTGAAATCTTTTGCTTTTATCCGAAAACATTCGCCCTATATCTCCCATCTTACAAGCACCAAGGATCGCATCTGTTATTGAGTGTAATACGGGATCCCCGTCAGAATGACCAAGAGTTCCAAGTTTAGAATTTATTTTTAAACCTCCTAAATATAATTTTCTACCATGAACCAAACGATGCACATCAAATCCGATACCTAATGTGATTTTAGATTTATATATTTTTTTTAACAGTTTAAAATCTTCAATTGTAGTAATTTTAAAATTTTCTTTTTCTCCTTCAATAAACTTTACTTTATTTAAATCTGAATAAAGTGAAATGTCATCATCTTGATATTTTTTTTTGTTTTTTTTATGTAAATTATAAATTTCATTAAGTCTAAAACATTGGGGTGTTTGAGTTAAAAAAAGATTTTCTCTTTCTTTACCAACTATATATTCATCTATATTGTTATCAAATACTTGTTTAACTGCATCATCAATTTTAATTTTAGGTATGACCGCATTATTTTTTTTCATATTACTTAAAATAGAATAAATTAATCTAGTAGAAAAGTTTGGTCGCGCAGCATCATGTATAAGCACACCCTTAATTTTTTTATCTTTAATAATATGTTTTAACCCATAAAAAGTAGATTCTTGTCTAGATTTTCCACCTTTAATAATTTTTACATTTTTGATTTTTAATTTTTTTAAATGTTTAATATCTTTCTTGTTGTAAATAAGCAAAATTTTTCTAATTTTTTTAATCTTACTTGCTTTCTCTATATTGATTTCAATTAATGATTTACCCCCTATTTTTAGATATGGTTTAGGTAATTTTGATTTAAATCTGTAACTATTTCCAGCAGCTAATATTATTAAACAAAAACTCATTGTAATAACTTATAGTATATTTATATAAATAGTTAATTATATGTTTAAAATAATTAAAAACTTTAACTGGATTATTTTATCTTCATTTACTTGTATTTTTCTGGGGATTATAACTTTCCTTACTTTTATAAATGAAGGTTTTGTACCTCTAAATGAGCAAAATTTACTAATTCTTTTATCAATCGATATAGTATTATTACTAATCTTTTTTTATTTAATATTCAAAAATTTTATAAGATTTTATAGTGCAGGTAAAAAAAATAAGTCTGGCTCTCAGACAAATCTTAAATATGTTTCTTTATTTTCACTTTTTACTTTTATTCCATCATTACTAGTAGCAATTTTTTCATTATTTATATTTAATTTTGGCTTACAAAAATATTTTGATGACCAGATAACTACAGCAGTAAATAATTCAAATGATGTAGCCAGAAACTATTTAGAAGAAAGTAAAAAAAATGTTAAATCTGACGTAATTTTGATGAGTGTTGGTTTAAATAGAGCTTCAAATTTATTTTATTCAAATCCAAAACAATTTATGAGAGTAATCAATGCAGAAAAAATTCTTAGAAGAATTGATGATATTTACTTAATTGATAGTGCAGGAAATATTTTAATATCAGATTCTAGTATTGATGATGATAATTTTGTAGTACCAGAAGAAGAAATATTTGATGAGGCACTTAAAAAACTGCCTGTTTTAATTCCAGGTAATTTTGAAAGTAAAACTTCAGTCATGATAAAGTTGAATTCTTTTATTGATACTTATCTTTATATATCACGAAATATTGATCCAAATATTTTAAAATTTTTAAATGAAACTGAACAAGCAGTTAGTTTTTACTATTCAGTTGAAAATAATCAAACCGGAATTAAGATTACTTTTGCAATTATTTATATTATCGTAGTAACGCTACTTTTATTTTTATCTACCGCGATTGCTATTACTTTTGCAAGAAGATTAACTAAACCTATAGTTAATTTAATCGGAGCTTCCGAAAATATCAGTAAAGGAGAATTAGATACTAAAGTCCCCGAAATAGATGCTGATGATGAATTTAAAATGTTAAATTCTAATTTTAACAATATGATTATCAGATTAAAAAAACAACAGGATAAATTATTGGCTACAGAAAGATACGAAGCATGGGAAACAGTTGCTAGAAAACTTGCCCATGAAATCAAAAATCCTTTAACTCCTATACAGCTTTCCATTGATAGATTAAGAGATAAATACTCTTCAATAGCTGGAAGTGAAAAAGAACAATTTCAAAGTTATCTTGATACGATTAATAGACAAATTAAAGATATTGAAAAACTAGTTAATGAATTTTCAAACTTTGCTAGAATGCCTAGGCCAGTTTTTAAGAAAAAAGATGTATCAGAAATCATAATTCGTTCGATCAAATTTTTAGAAATATCTACTAAGTGTAAAATTAACAATAAAGTTAACAGTAAAAATTTTTTTGTTAACTGTGACGAAGAACAAATTAATAGAGTTTTTATTAATTTAATTAAAAATGCAGACGAGTCTATTTCGGAAATTACTAATAAAAAGCCTGAATATAAGGGTAAAATTGACATAGAAATTAATAGAAATAATGATTATATAGTGATCTTTATTATTGATAATGGTGAAGGAATATCTGACAAAAAAAAAGCAATGACACCTTATTTTACCACCAAAAAAAGTGGAACAGGTTTAGGCTTACCAATTGTGAATAAAATTATAAATGAACATTCAGGGGAGATTATTATAAATAACAAAGAGGGGACTACTATTGAAATTTGGTTGCCCAGTGTAAATTAAATGAATAAAGAAATTTTAGTTATAGATGATAACCCGGATATAAGATTTCTAATATGCAATATTTTAAAAGAAAATAATTATAATATAAGATCTGCGGCTAATTATGATCAAGCAGTTTTAGAAATAAATAAAAAAATTCCTGATTTAGCCATAATAGACATTAAGCTTGATAAAACCGACAAAGATGGAATTGATCTTTTAAAATTAATAAATAAAAAAAATAACTCAGTTCCAGTGATAATGATATCTGGTCATGCCACCGTACCAATAGCGCTCGAGTCAATAAGATTAGGTGCTTATGAATTTATTGAAAAAGGAGCTTCTTTTTCTGCGGATAAGCTTCTCAACTATGTAAACAGAGCACTTGAAGCAGCTTCACTTAAAGAGGAGAGGGAATTAATAGAAAATAAGTTATTTCATTCTTTTGATTTAATCGGGAAAAGCCCATCAATATCAAAAATCAGAAAAATTATAGAGAAATTATCTTCTACCGAAAGCAGGGTTTTAGTAAACGGACCGACTGGTTCAGGTAAAGAATTAGTAGCTAGAAAAATTCATAAATATTCCATTAGAAAAGACAAACCTTTTATAGTGATTAATGCTGCTTCTTTGAAAGAGAATACTTACGAAAAAGAATTATTTGGTCAAGAGTTTGATGACGGGACTATTTCATTTGGAGCTTTAGATAAAGCTGACAAAGGAACACTGCTGATCGATGAGATAGCTGAAATTCCAATCTTGACTCAAGCAAATATACTTAGAGTTCTAATTGATCAAAAATTTACAAGAGTAAATGGAAAGAAATCAATTAATGTTAACATCAGAATAATTTCATCTACTTCTAAAAATATGAATGAGGAAGTTTCATCTGGAAGATTTAGAGAGGATCTGTTTCATAGACTTAATGTAGTTCCAATAGAAATTAGCTCTCTTGCAGAAAGGACCGAAGATATCCCGCTTTTAATAGAATATTTCAAAAAAAAAATATCAGAAATAAATGGTGTTCAAGAAATAGAAATAGATACAAATAATGATAAACTTTATACTTATAACTGGCCAGGAAATGTTAGAGAGTTAAGGAATTTAATTGAGAGAGTAACAATACTTTCAACAAATGAAAGTAAAGATAATATTGGAAAAATGATAACTGATATATTGTCAACAAAAAGCTATAAAGAAAATGATTTGTTTGCAAAAACCACCTTTTCCTCTCCGCTGAAAGAAGCCAGAGAGCAATTTGAAAAAGAATATCTTATCATTCAGCTTAAAAAAAATCATGGTAACATTTCCAAAACAGCTGATTTTATTGGAATGGAACGTTCAGCATTACATCGAAAACTAAAATTACTAGGCATTAAAGGTATAAATTAAATGAATATTATTATTTGTGGCGCAGGTAAAGTTGGTTTTTCTATAAGCAAACAACTATCATCTCAAGGGCACTCTGTAACTGTTATAGATCAGTCTTCGGAAGATATTAAAAGAATAAATGATACTCAAGATGCAAAAGGTATCGTAGGTAGAGCTAGCTTGCCATCAGTACTAGAAAATGCAGGAGCAGAAAGCACTGATATGATAATCGCTGTGACGAGAAATGATGAAACAAATATGGTTGTTTGCCAATTAGCAAGTTCTTTATTTAATATATCCAAAAAAATAGCAAGAATAAGAACTAAAGATTTTTTAGAAGGTAAATGGAATAAACTTTATAATAAATCAAATATACCAATTGATGTAATTATTTCTCCAGAAAAAGAAGTTGCTAAATCTCTGTTTCGAAGACTCGAAGCGCCTGGCGCATTAGACAACGTTCCTTTTGCCAATAATAAAGTTAAAATGCTAGAGATAGCAATAGAAAAAAATTGCCCAGTTGCAAACGTTACATTAACAAAACTTACTGAAAAATTTCCTAATTTTAAAGCAAATATAGTTGGATTAGTAAGAAAAGAAAAATTTTATTTTTTAAAAAAAAATGACAAACTTTTAGAGGGAGATAATGTATATGTTGTAGTTAGTAGCGACCAACTAATCCAAATTTTAAAAGCGTTTGGTCATGAGGAAAAAACTTCAAAAAAAATATTAATTATTGGAGGAGGAAACATTGGTTTTCATTTAGCAAAAATGCTTGAGGAAAATTTTGAAGGAACTAGAATAAAAATTATAGAGAAAAATAAAGATCGAGCCGAAGAAATTGCGACAGAATTATCATCTTCAATAGTTATAAATGGAGATGCCCTTGATGAGGAAATTCTTAAAGAAGCAAATTTAGAAGATTCAGAAACTGTTTTAGCATTAACGAATGATGATGAAAATAATATTATGGCATGTGTATTAGCTGAAAAAACTGGCCTAAAAAAAAGAACTATAGCGATTGTAAATAAATCAAATTATAGTTTGCTTCAAAGCTCTTTAAATATAGATGACTTAGTTGACCCACGAATGACTACAGTTTCTAGAATAATGGAGCACGTTCATAAAGGAACTATCGGTTCTGTATACTCTCTTTTAGATGGTGAATATGAGTTCATTGAAGCAAAAGTATTAGAGAGCTCTGAATTAGTTAATAAAAATATTAAAGAAAGTAATTTACCTGAAAATATAAGAATTGGATCTGTCGTAAGAAAAAATCAAGTTTTAATTCCTCGTTCTGATTTTATTTTTGAAAAGGATGATCTAGTTATATTATTAGCTAAGAGAGATCAATTAAAAGAAATAGAAGAGATTTTTAGCATTATTTAATTTTTTTTTCCCAGGAAATACAACTTTTCACTATCCAAGTTAAGTTATTTTTTCTTGGAGACCATTTTAAATATCTTTTAATTTTTTTATTGTCCGAAATTATTTGCTCCATATCTCCTTTTCTTCGATTTAAAAATTTAATTTTAATATTTTTCTTAATTTGTTTTTGAAACTCATTTATCGCATCTAATACAGATATTCCATTCCCATACCCACAATTAAGAATAATAGATTTTTTATTAATTTTAATTTTATTTAGCACCCTTATATGAATATCAGCTATATCTGATACGTGAATATAATCCCTAATACAGGTTCCATCCTGAGTATGATAATCATTGCCGTAAACATTTATTTGAGGATATTTTTGTTTTGAAACTATCGAGAGATTTTTAAATAGCTGATCTCCTTTAGTTATTTGACCTATTTCACCACTATTACTGGCACCTGCTACATTAAAATATCTTAAAATTGCAAAATTAACTTTTCTTAATTTAAAAAATTTTAAAATGTTTTTTTCTCCTAAAAGTTTTGTTTTGCCATAAACACTTTTTGGAAATAATTTTGAATTTTCACTAACTGTTATGAGCCCATCTTTATAAACTGCACAAGTTGAAGAAAAAACAAAATTTTTTATCTGATTTTTTAAAGATGACTTAATTAAATTTTTTGTCCCTAAAACATTATTTCTATAATATTTTCTAGGGTTTTTTTGACTCTCACCTACACTTAAGCAAGCTGCTAAATGAATAATAGATTGAATTTTGTTTTGTCTGATTATTATATCTAACCTTTTGTAATTCTTTATATCACATTTAAAAAATTTAGCTTTTTTATTAATTAATTTCATTTTGCCTGTTGAAAGATTATCAACAATAAAAACATTTTTTCTTAATTTGATCAGACGTTCGACAACATGACTACCGATATAACCAGCCCCTCCGGTTACTAATATATTTTCCATAGTTAATATCTTCTTTTCAGTTTATCAAATAAGATTAAAGCTTTTTCAATTACTTCATCCATATTGAGATAGCGATAAGTAGCCAATCTACCTTCAAAAAAAATATTATTTTTTTCAGCTTTTTTAATTAGTTTTTTATATTTATTAAATCTATCTCTATTTTTTTTATTGTTTATAGGATAATACGGGTCACCCTTAGACTTAGGAAACTCATAAGACAGAGTAGAATATTTAGACTTTTGTTTAGTAACATGTTTTATTTCAACTTTTCTGGTATACTTTTGTTCATTAGGAAAGTTAATTTGTACACATTCTTGTATCTTTTTTTTTCTTAAAGTTTTAAATTTAAATTTTAAAGATCTCCAATCAAGTCTACCATATTTAAATTTAAAAAATAAATCAGGAGGGCCAGTATAAATAGTAGCAATTTTTGGCTTAACTTTATTTTTTATTTTTTCATAAGAGGTTTTTAAATTGATATTTATCTTCGGATTATTGATCATATTAAAAAAAAGTTTAGTATAACCATGCTTAGGCATTACCTTTATTTTTTGATTAACATAGTAAGGGTCTCTGTTAAATCTTATAGGCAATCTACCTACTATACTCTTATCTAAAAACTTTGGATGTATACCCCATTGTTTTATTGTGTAGTTTTTATAAAAATTTTCATAAATATCTTTACCAAGTTTAGATAAAATATAATCCTCACAATTATTAATTACCTTTTTTTTTATTCTAATTTTTTTTAAAAATTTTTTTGCATCTTTTGGTCCATTGAACTTTCGGTTAAAAAACTTTTCAAGAGTGGTAAGATTTATAGGTATTGGATAAAGCTTTCCATTGATATTAGATTTGACTATGTAATTTCCTTTAATCCATTTTGTAAAATTACTTACATAATTAAATATTCTTTTTTTTTTAAATCTCATATAATGAGGCCCATATTGATGAATGCGAATTCCTTTTTTATTTGTTTTATCAAAACAGTTGCCTGCTATATGATTTCTTTTATCAATAATTATTGAATTCCAATTTTTAATTTTAGCCGCTCTTTCTGCTATCACACATCCAACCGGTCCCGCTCCAACTATCAGTAAATCAGGTTTTGTAAAAATCTTTTTTTTCATTAGTTAATCTTTTTTATTGCAGATAAAATAACACCGTTTCTTTTAATGACAAAAATATTTTCATAATCATATTCATCAAAACAATTGGAGATTTTTTTGTTTTTTTCTGAGTATAGAGTTCTGTTGGCAAGAATAAGGTAATTAGCATTTTTAAAATTTGTATAATAAGAGTTTTTATATTTTTTTTTTCATATATATCTTAGCTATCTCAGGATTGGTACCACATGAGGTATATTTAATCTCACCTTGGTTATTTAAATTTGATTTTAATATCAATTCCTTTAAAGACACGGACCAATAGTCTCCCTCAAATTTTTGATACCTTTCATTTTTTTTACCAGTAAAAAAATTTAAATATGTGTACTGGTAAGGGGTTATATTTATAAAAATTACTACATAATAAATAAATAATATTGAAAAAATACTAAAAATAATCTTAAAAAATATTTTATTCAAATTTAAATAGGTATAATAAATTGCTAAAGATGGAATAATAACCAAATAAGGTACAAACCATAAAAAAAGTCTTAATCCATCATAAATGGGGTAGGGAATAAATAAAATAACAATACTAGGAAAAAATATTATACTAAATATAAGAAATAAATTTATATTAAAATTATAAAAATTTTCATTAAAATATTTAAATTTTAAAAATATAATAAATAAAAAAATTATATATAAAAATAAAATAAATTCAGGAAGTTTGTACAATAAATTTTTAAATAAATAATAGTAAGGTGCTTCACTGGAATAAAAATATTCTCCGTTTAAGACATTAAATGGCCAACCAATATCTAATGTCAAAGTAGTAAGAAAATACTTATACGGCATTAAGAAAATATTTTGGTGAGTATCAACCCAAAATAAAATTAAAATGAAATAAAATATAATAAAAAAAATTAAAAAGTCGTAAAATAAAGTAAATAATTTTTTTTTATTTATAATAAAATAATTATATAAAAAAAAAATTAATATTGGCAAAGTTGAACCTAAAAAAAGAAGCTGAATACCGCTACCGAGAGCAGCGAATGCAGCAACTTTAAATATAATTTTTAATCTTTGAGGAAATTCATAATCTTTTAAATTATACCTAATTAAATAATAAAATATCCAAACATGAGACAAAGCTAAAATTGTATCTTTATTGTTTATAGCAAGGTGTCCAAAAAAAAATGGTATAAGAAATAAAAAAATAGATGAAATTTTAGCAACAGATTTATTGAATAGAATTTTCGAAATTTTATAAATCCCTACGATTGTAAATAATCCAAAAATAGTATTTAACAAATGATAGAATTGATCGCTGAAGTTTTGAGGAACAATTTGTCCTAATAAACTTGAAAAGGACCAATATAATGTTGAATATCTAAACTTATAAAAATATTCAGAGTCTATTATTCCAAGAGATAATAGATAGTTAAGATTTTTTTTTCCTAATATTTTATAATAATTTTCGTCCCAAGATATCCCTATAATAATTGCGCAATAAAATGCGAATAAGATAAAAAATATTATTAAATAATGATTCTGTTTGAATAAAAATGATAAAATTTTTTTCAAAGTTTTTTTACTCTTTTAATTCAGAAGAAATTTTTTGGATAAATTTTTTAATTAATTGCGCGTCATCCTGAGAGAGAATTCTATCTTTTTCTAAACCACTTCTAATTTCATTCCTTATCTTATTTTTCATAACGTCCGCGGTATTTTTGTCCAAATTAGACAATTGATTAATTATTTCCATTTTATCTGCTAAAAATATATTGTAAAAAACGTTAATTAAAATTATCGCTGCAAACGTTATTGATACTAACTTAATAAAAAAAACTTTTAAATTGCTTCTAGGTTCCATATTAATTAAATTAAATTTTCATAATAATAGTTAAATGAATATAACGCCATTAATAGATATAATAATTCCTAATTATAATAAAGCTAAATATATTAAAGAATGTTTAGAGTCAGTAATGAGTCAAACTTATAAAAACTGGAATATTTATTTAATAGATGATGATTCGAATGATGATTCTAAAAGTATTTTAAAAGAATACGAAAAAATAGATAATATAAAATTAATATATCTTGAAAAAACATACGGACCCCATTATTGCCGAAATGTGGGAATGGAGAATTCTACTGCAGATTATGTTGCATTTTTAGACTCAGATGATTATTGGCCTAAGGAAAAATTAAAGAAACAAATTGAAGAGATGTTAAAAAATAATCTTGATTTTACATATACGGATATAAGTTATTTTAAAAACAATCCTCTTATTCAAAAAAAAATTATTTTACCAAGCTTTTATAATTTTAACAATTTTATATTAAAATCTACAATGAGTACATCTTCTATTGTACTAAATAAAAAAATTCTAAAAGATATAAAATTTAAAGATGTAAAGCATGAGGATTATTTATTTAAATGTGAAATATTAAAAACTAAAATTACTGCAGTGAAAGTATCAAATACTTTTACATTTTATAGAATGACAAATCAAAATCGATCATCAAATAAAATAAAAAACCTAAAAAATTTATGGCATATAAATAAACAATATAATAACCTAAATTTAGTTGAAAATCTTAGATCAACTTTTTTTATCATTTTAAATTCATTAAAAAATTATGGATGGAAATAAGATCTAAATGAATAGTAAAAGAATATTATTTTCAAACAAATCTAAATTTTTTATACTTGCACCTGCTAATGCATCTACTGGAGGACCAGAATGTCTTCATGAATTAGCTTTTCATTTAAAAAAGATTTTTAATTTAAAATATGTATACATGGTTTATCTACCGACCCATCAAAAAAAACCTATTCATAAAAACTATTTACATTTTAATCTAAAATTTAAGAACAATATCGAAGATGAAAAAGAAAATATTTTAATAATTCCTGAACACTATAGTTATTTAAAATATTCTCTTCAGTTTAAAAAGATAAAAAAAATTATTTGGTGGCTTAGCGTAGATAATTATTTTGGTTTTAGGTTTAGGGCAGAGAACTCTAAAATAATAAGATCTATAATTAAATTACCTTTTAATCTTATATCTTTAATGAATTATTTAATAAATTATAGATTTGGTATTTATACTTTTCATGATTATCTAAAAACAATATATAAATTTAAAAGAATAGAAAATGAAATTGAAATAAAGCAAGCCACTGCTCATTTAATGCAGTCATATTATGCTTATAATTATTTTAAAGAAAAATTTCAAAATAAACATTTATTGTACGACTATCAAAATGATGAAATTTTAAAAATTTCCAATAAAAGCGATAAACATAAAAAAAATATTATTTGTTACTCACACAAAAGTAATAAATTTATAGGTTTATTAAAAAAAAAAAATTAATGCAAAATTTATTATTTTAAAAGGTTACAGCAAGAAACAAATAATAAATATATTTAAGAAAACAAAAATATATATTGATTTTGGTTATCATCCAGGCAAAGATAAAATGCCAAGAGAAGCAGTCATACTTGGAAATTGTGTCATTACAAATTTAAAAGGAAGTGCGAAAAACAATTATGATATTCCCATAGGAGGAAAATATAAGTTCAAAGAAGAATTTAAAAATATAAATAAAATTGATAAAATTATTAATAGAATATTTAATAACTACAAAAAAGAGTTTTTACACTTTAGGCATTACAAAAAAAAAGTTTTAAAAGAAAAAAAAATATTTATTTCGCAAATTAGAAAAGCTTTTTTAAAAAAGTAAAAGTGGTGCCCTCACACGGACTCGAACCGCGAACCTATTGATTACAAATCAATTGCTCTACCAATTGAGCTATGAGGGCTCGTTAAAAAACTAATTATACTAAAAAGCTAATACAATCAATTTTTATTATTAACAACTTTATTAATATGATGACAAACAATAGAAACTGAATTAGCTATATTTAAACTTTCCATGTTCTCATTTATTTTAATTTTAAATATAAAATCAGAATTATCTATGGTATTAGTCTTTAATCCATAACCTTCAGACCCAAATAATAAAACATTTTTTCCATTCCAGCGATTTTCTGTAAAATCTTTTTTTGATTTGATGTCGAAAGCACTAATCCAAAAATCTTTAGTCTTTAAAAATCTTAAAGTAGTATTAATATTTGAAACTCTAAAAATATTGATATGTTCCATTGCACCACTAGCACTTTTAAACAATAATTTACTTTTAAACGGAAAAGAACGTTCTTTTACTATAAGCCCATCTAATCCAAAGCTAACAGCGCTTCTTATAATTGATCCTATATTCCTAGGATCAGTCACATCTTCAAGAGCTAATAAATTTAAATTTTCCTTGTTGTTCGTTTTTACGAATTCTTTGATATTTATTTCTTCAAGATCTTCTATTTCTGCAGTTATATTCTGATGGGAAATATCTTCTTTTCCACATAAATTATCTATTTCTTTTTTGGTTTTATAAAATACATGAACCTTTTTTAATAAATTAGTGTTTTGATTATCTCTATTTATTTTCTTTAAAGCATCCTCCGTTATAAATAAACGATGCACTTTTCTATGAGGATTTTTAAGGGCTTCAACAACAGCATGTCTCCCAACTATTAAAAAAGTAGATTTTTTCATAAAAATACAGTTTTCTATTGAATAATTAGCATATTTTAATGCAAAATGATTTATTGCATTTATTGTACAAATGCTTATAAAACCCTTGTTGTTGAAAGCTTTTTAAGTTAGTGGGTATCCCTAAGTTCAATTTATGGAGGGGTACCAAAGCGGTCAAATGGGGCGGGCTGTAAACCCGTTGACTTCGGTCTTCGAAAGTTCGAATCTTTCCCCCTCCACCATAACTTAAATGCTTAAATAATGAGCGTGTTAAGTTTGGATTTTGCGGGTGTAGTTCAATGGTAGAACGCTAGCCTTCCAAGCTGGATGTAAGGGTTCGATTC
>MDTB01201513.1_pt1 | contig 13880 bp, 17 predicted proteins | sample 811161 | NCBI WGS metagenome assembly MDTB01 (sample SAMN05326650, study PRJNA326480) | marine metagenome | isolation source: seawater | place: Mediterranean Sea | collected 2009
TAACCTTATCGAAAAGAATCAAAGTGAACTCTTTATAAATGATTTTTTAAACATTACATTAAACTGGAATAGGGGAATAGGCTTTGGATTGTTAAGCTTTGATGCCACTATAACCTATCATTTAATATCTGCCTTAATTTTGTTAATAATTATTTATTTAATTTATCTTATGGTTACATCAGACAATTCGGGTAAAGTAATAATATCACTAATTATAGGTGGTGCGGTTGGTAATTTATACGATCGATTAACTTATTTTGCTGTCCCAGATTTTTTAGATTTTCATATAAAGTCTTTTCACTGGTTTACTTTTAATGTTGCTGATATTTTAATTTCTCTAGGAATATTTGGTATGATTATTAAAGAATTTTTTTTTAAAAAAAATATATGAGAAATATACAAATTATTTTTTTACTTTTATTTTTAACTTTTTTAAATAATTGTAATTCAGTTCGTGAAGTGATGAGCGGCGAACAAAGGACAACAGACGAATTTTTGGTTAAGAAAAAAGATCCATTAGTTTTACCACCTAAATATGGCGAATTGCCCTTGCCAAAAAGTAAAGGAGAGGTTTCAAAAGATTCATCAATAAAAAAAATGCTTGGCACATCCAGTGAAAATATAGGAGATTCCAATTCTACTTCAAATTTAGAAAACATGATTTTAAGAGAGTTGAGAAAAAATAATTAAAATGATATCAGCTAAAAAAATAGTTGATGAATTAAAAAAAAAGAATATTAACTTATTTAAATCTTTCATTCCTAACTCAAGTTATAATTTTAAATTTAAAGATATAAAAAATTTTAAAAGATTTAAAACAGTGGTAGTTATTGGTATGGGAGGTTCTATTCTAGGAACCAAAGCTATTTATACTTTTTTAAAGCACAAAATAAAAAAAAATTTTATTTTTATTGATAATCTTGATCAAAAATTTTTAAAAAAAATAAAAGATGAAAATAAACTATCCCAAGCTCTTTTTTTGGCAGTTTCTAAATCCGGTAATACTACGGAAACAATAATAAATTTAAGTTTCTTTAAAAAGTTTTTAAAAAAATCAAATGTTATAATTTTATCGGAGAATAAAAGTAATATTTTGTCTAACTTTGCAAAAAAAAATCAGTTTTATTTTATTAAACATAACCCTTTTATTGGGGGAAGATATTCAGTATTTTCAGAAGTTGGGATGTTACCAATTCTTTTAATGGGATTAAAACCTGAAAAATTTAAAAAAAATCTTCCAAAACTTTTAAACAACAAGAAAATTTTGTCTAATTCTATTAAGAAAATTTTAAAACTTTATAAAAAAAAATCAAAAGTTTTAATTCTTTTCAATTATGTCCCTGAATTAAATGACTTTATGTTTTGGTGCCAACAACTTTTAGCAGAAAGTTTAGGAAAAAATAATAAGGGTTTTATTCCAGTTATATCTAATGCACCTAAAGATCATCATAGTCTTTTACAGCTTTATTTAGATGGACCAAAAGATAAAATTTTTTATGTTTTTAGTTCACGGACAATGAAAAATTTAAAATTAAACTCTAGTTTTTTGGGAGATAAAGCCAGATATATAAATAAAAAAAATTATCAAGATATAAAACTTTCACAAAAAATGCTTTTATACAGGCTTTGAAAGATAATAAAACTCAATTTAGAGAAATAATAATTAGAAAATTTGATGAAGATACAATTGGAAAATTATTTCTTTTATTCATTTTTGAAACTATTGCTTTTAGCAGAATAATCAAAGTTAACCCTTTTGACCAACCAGCTGTAGAAAAGGTTAAAATTTTAACAAAAAAATTTTTAATTTCAAAAAAATACTCCAAAAAATATTTCTGAACGCCCGTATATTCTCTTATCAATAATATTTAATAGATCGCTTATAGAATCTTCTGATTTAAGTTCTCTGTGTATTACGACTACATGCTCTTTATTCAAAAGTTCTTCTTCTTTTATTTTTCTAATTACTTCTACACAATTTTTATCCTGATATGGTGGATCTAAAAAAAGTATATTAAATTTTTTCTTATAAACTTTTAAATTTAATGTGTTCAAGAATTTTAGAACATCCTCGGTAAATAAGACTGTCTTATTTTTAGAATCTAGTTTCTCGATATTTTTATTTAAGTTCGATAAAGCATCTAAATCATTTTCAACAAAAACAACTTTTGAAGCTTCTCTAGAAATACATTCGAGACCAAAAGAACCTGAACCGGCGTATAAGTCCAAAACTTCTGCATTTTTAATATTCATACTGATATTATTTGAGTGACTCAAAATATTAAAAATATTTTCTCTTACACTATCTTTAAGTGGTCTAGTTTTTAAATTCTCTGGAAAATCAATTTTTTTATTTTTAAATTTTCCACCAATTATTCTCATTATTTTTTTATGGCTCTCCAACCTATATCTTTTCTGAAAAAACCATCGATCCAATTTATTTTTTTCAGATTGATCAAAGATTGGTTTCTTGCTTCTTCTAAACTTTCAGCTAAACATGTCACATTTAAAACCCGCCCACCTTTTGAAAAAATTTTATTATCTTTTTTATAAGTTCCTGCATGAAATATTTGATTATTTTTATCTGAAATGATTTCAGGTAAATTTTTTATCTCTTTATCTTTAACATAACTACCGGGATAGCCATTCGCACACAAAACAATAGTCATACATTTGCTTTTATTCCATTCTATTTTGGAATTATTTAAATTATTTTTTGTTGCCGAGTCTACAATATCAAGAAAATCCGTTTTTAATTTCATCATCAAAACTTGACATTCAGGATCGCCCATTCGAATATTATATTCAATTAAATAAGGTTCATTTTTTTTAATCATTAGACCTGCATATAAAAAACCTTCATAAGGATTGCCAAGTTTTTTCATTGCATTTAGGGTGGGCTCAATAATTTTCTTTTTTATCTTTTCCTCTAACTCTTTAGTTAGTAATCTTGCAGGCGAATAGGCTCCCATACCGCCAGTATTAGAACCCGTATCCCCTTCACCAACTCTTTTGTGATCTTGTGCAGAACCAAAAAAATGATAAGAATTTTTATCCACTATTACAAAATAACTTAACTCTTCTCCCTCAAGAAATTCCTCTAAAACCAGTTTTTTTGAAGATTTAAATTTACCATCTAAAATCTCCTTTGTTGCTTTAATTGCCTGATCTGTCGTGTCACATATAGTTACTCCTTTGCCTGCTGCCAAACCGTCTGCTTTAACTACTATAGGGGTACCATTTTTTTTAATAAAATTTTCAGCATCATTTAAGTTATCAAAGACTCCATAATTTGCAGTTGGTATATTATTATTTTTACACAAATTTTTCATAAAGGCTTTGGACCCTTCAAGTTGAGAGGCAAATTTATTTGGTCCGAGAACTCTTACCGATCTTTCTTTTAAATAATCCACAATTCCATCGGTCAATGGTTGTTCTGGACCAATAATAACAATATCAATATCTTTTTTTTTATTATTTTATAAATCTTTTCAAAATCAGAAATATCTTCATTGATATTTTCTGCTATTTCTTGGGTACCAGCATTACCAGGAATACAAATCAATTTATCTATTTTTTCCGAGAGGCTTAATTTGTAGCAAATTGCATGCTCACGACCACCACTTCCTATAATTGCTAAATTCATATATTGTAGAATTTCAAAAAATTAAATTAACATGAACAGAAATAAAGCAAAACTTAAATTTAACCCTAATAATTTCGAAGTTATAGAGAATGGGGATTATGTAGTATGTGCTGTCTCAGGAAAAAATATACCATTAAACCAACTAACTTACTGGAATGTAGATTTACAGGAGGCATATTATTCTCCTGTAGAGGTTAAAATAAGATTCGAGGAAATTAAAAAAAATAAGTGATCACTTCCATCTATTGTGAGTCCAAAACCATTGTTTTGGATTATTTAGTATCATCTTTTCAATCTCTTGATTAATTTTAATAGTAATATTATTTGTATCAATTTCATCGTTTCCTGTTTTTTCAAATTTATAAGGTTTGTGTACTTCCATTATAAAATTAGTGTCTTTTACTCTTTCAATGGAAATAGCAACCAATTTGCAGTCATATTTTAAAGCAAGTTGAGCAGGTATTGTTGTAGTATGTGCGGGTTTGTTAAAAAATGGGATTCTAGGACCCTCACTAACACGTTGATCAACCATTAATGCAACACTACAACCATCTTTTACTTTAGAAATAATTTCTCTCATACCTTTCCTTCCTTTTGGAATTTGAAACGGACAAATATATTTTTTTCTCAAATATTCCATTATTGGATTTAAAAAATAATTATTTAAAGGACGATAAATTGCTGCACATTTAATACCAAACCTATCCAATTCCATTGCCATTAATTCAAAATTTGCTAAATGAGCTGAATAGAAAACAACAGATTTGTTATTTTTTTTAATTTCTTCAAGATATTTTAAACCTTTAACTTCCATATGATTAATTTTAGATTTATTAAATTTAAAATCTTTTAAATAGATATATTCTGCAAAAGTTCTTCCTATATTTGACCACATTGCATTTATTATTTCACCTTCTTTGTTTGCATCAATTTTTCCTAATCCAGTTTTTATATTTTCTTTGATTATTTCTTTTGATCTAAAAATCGGGCCAAAAAATTTAGTTAAAATACCACCAAGAGATGAAGCGTATTTTAAACCAATTATTTTAAAAATAAAAAATAAAAATATTATTATTATAAATTCAAAAAAATATTTAAAAAATTTCATGTTATAAATTTTTTAATAGATTGAGAAAATTTTTTTTCTTCATGAATATTTACTTTTATTGGTAACATCTCAAATCTTCTCCTATTAAAGGGACTTATTCTCAAATAATCTTTTTCTGTTGTAACTAATTTAGCTTTATATTTATTTTCCATTGCTACAAGATTGTCAAGATCCGCTTGTTTATATTCGTAGTGATCGGGAAAATTTATTTCCTTTACAATATTTAAATGACTATCTTTCAAGAGTTGAAAGAAGTTTTCTGGGTTTCCTATTCCAGCAAAAGGTATTAATTTTTTATTTTTAAATTCATTTACATTCTTTATAAAATAATTAAAGTAAAAAAATTCTAATTTATTGTTATATATTTTTAATTTATCCTCAAATTGTAAATTTTTTTTTCCATTAATTAAGATAATCTGACATTTTTTTAAAGATTTCAAATTTTCTCTAAGAGGACCAGATGGAATTGTATAACCATTACCTATTCCTTGCTGACTATTAAAGCAAATAATATTTAAATTTTTTACTATTTCGAAATCTTGGAACCCGTCATCCATAATTACTAAATCAAAATTTTTTTCTATTGCACGATTTATCCCATCACCTCTCTTATCAGAAACTAAAATTTTACAATATTTTTTAATAAGTTCTATTTCATCCTGATGATTTTTATAATTTTTTTTTAATACCACTGGCCTTTTTTCATCTTTAAAAATTTCCCATATTTTAATTGATAAAGGTGTTTTTCCAGTACCTCCTAAGTAAATATTTCCAACACATATAACCGGTATAGAAAATTTTTTTTTACTAGCAGCAGTTTCTTTTATTGAAATTACAATTTGATACAAAAAAGATATTGGCCAAAGAATTATCGAAAAAAATGTGTGATACTTTTTATCCCAAAATTTTGGTTTATATATTTTCATTTAGTAAATTTATCATACTCATTAATAACACCTTCGAATATTTTTTTACTATAGTTATTTAATTCATATAAATTTTTGCTATTTTTATCAAAATTTGTACTAAATCCAGTTAATAATTTTTCAGCTAAAACTTTTGGTTCCTTTACTTCTTCAGAAATGTTTTGAGTATTTAAATATTTATAAATTTCATTAAAATTGTACACATAAGGTCCATGAAATATAGAGCAACCTATTTTTGCAGCATCTATAGGGTTTTGACCACCAACTTTTTCTAGTTTTTTTAATAATGATTTACCAAAAAATATTTGCTTAATACTTTTAAGATATTTCGTAACAGCTCCATAATAATTAACCAATATAATTTCTGCAGATTTATCTATAGTGTCTTTTTCATTTTTTATTTGAACTTTAAGTCCCATATTTTTCAAATTTAAATATATTTTTTTAGTATTATTAATATGCCTTGGTATAATTATCGTTAAAATTTTATCATTTGATTTTTTTAATAATTGATGAACTTTTCCACAAAATATTTCTTCTCCTGGATGAATGCTTACAGCACACCACATTTTTTCATTAAAAGAGTCACTTAAATCTTCAAATTTAACTTTTTCTAATCCATTGATTGATGAACATAATTTTACATTTCCAAAATACTTAACATTTTTTGCACCCAGTCTATTTAAATAACTTTCAGTTTCTTTATTTGCTGCAATAGAGACTGAAAGACAATTAACTAATTGTGATGCAAAATCTTTTATTAAAAACCATCTATCGAAGCTTTTTTTTGTAATTCTAGCATTTAAAAGTATAAATGGTAACTTCTCTTTTTTAATTTTGAAGAAAAAATTTGGCCAAATTTCTGAGTCCACAAATGAAACTAAATTAGGTTTCCAATTATTAAAAAAATTATTTATTAAGAATTTTGAGTCGTAAGGTAAAAATTGATGAAAAATTCTACTATCATTTCCATATGCTCTTTTTAATTCATTGTAAGAACTTAATGTTATAGTAGTAATTAAAAAATTATAGTCTGGATTTTTTTTTAAATAATAATCAATAAAAGGAAAAATACTCTTTAATTCACCTATACTTGCAACATGAAACCAAAATAAAAAGCCTTTAGGACGATCAAATTTTTGAGAAAAAATTTTTTCTTTAAATTTTAATTTATGTTCTTTTCCCAAAAATATTCTAAAAATAATTATTAAAAAATATGGAAGATAAAAAATTCTAATTAAAAAGTTATATAAAACTTTTAACATAATTGTTAAACTACTTGTTTGCTGTAAAGACTTTCATAATCTTTTGATTTTTTTAATAGTTCATCGTGCTTACCTGATCCAACAATATTTCCTTTCTTCATCACAATAATTTTATCAGCTCTTTTAATTGTTGAAAGTCTATGAGCAATTACTAAAGTTGTTTTATTTTTTGTTAGATTAAATATCGCATTTTGAACTTTTTCCTCTGACTCTGCATCTAATGATGATGTAGCCTCATCTAATAAAATGATGGGAGCATTTTTAATTATAGCCCTAGCTATTGAAAGTCTTTGCTTTTGACCACCTGACAAACGGACACCATTTTCTCCAATAATTGTATTATATTTATCTGGTAGTTCTTCGATAAATTCACTTGAAGCAGCTAATTCACATGCATTCTTTATTTCATTTTCTGTGGCATCAAATTTTGCATATCTGATATTATTTTCGACGCTGTCATCAAACAAAACTATTTCTTGACTTACTAGGGAAATTTTATTTCTAAGAGAATATAATGAAATATCATTTATACTTTGTCCATCGATAAATATTTTACCTTTTTGTTGTTGATAAAATCTAGGTATTAGATTCATTATTGTGCTTTTCCCAGCACCACTATGCCCGACTAGGGCTGTTACTTTTCCTCCATCGATATTTAAATCAATATCTTTCACTGCACTGTCCTTGCTAGATTTATATTGAAAGCTCACATCTTTAAATTTTATTTCAGCATTTTTTATTTTTATATCAGACAACTTTTTTTGGTCTGCTGTTTCTATTTTTTCGTCCAAAATTTTGAAAACTCTCTCTGCTGCAGTAGCACCTTGATAAACCGCCATATTTAGAGTGGCAAGAGATCTTACCGGCTGATATGATAGCATCATTGCAGCTAAAAAAGAGAAAAAATTATTTATTCCAATTTCTCCATTCGCGATAAGAAATCCAGCGAAGTATATAAAACCAGCAATCATTAAACCTGTTAAAGTCTCCATTATTGGTGTAGCTCTAATCATAATTTTACCAATTTTAATTTGTTTATCTGCCATATCTTTAATTGCAGATTTTGATTTTTCTTCTTCTATTTTTTCTCTTTGGTAAATTTTAATTATTTTTGATCCATTTAATATCTCGGTAAGTAATGTCGTGAAAGTTGCAGTAGATTCTGCACCGGCAGTAGTGGCTTTTCCCATTCTCTTACCAAGTGATTTTGCAAAAAATGCAGCTAGTGGCATTATAAGCATTGAGAATAATGCTAACTTCCAATTTTGATAAAACATAACTACAAGTAAAGTTATTAGAGTTAATGTATCCTTCATTAAATTTAAAACACCTGTGCTGATAAGGGTTTGTATTTGAGCAACGTCATACATAAAACTTGTTATGTGTCTTCCGCTATGTTTTGACTCAAGACTTTGTGTGTCAGACAACAAAATATGCCCCGCCATTTGGCCCTGTATTTCTTGAATTACCCTATATCCCAAAACAAGTATTAAACTTCGAGCCGCATAAAGCGAAGCACCCTTTGCAGCAAACACTATAATTATTGCGATGGGTATTAATACTGCAAAAGTTCTGTCATTATCCATGAATATTTTTTTTACAGCAGGATCCAATAGCCATGCTGTAGCGGATGTAGTACTAGCTATAATTACAGAAAAAAATAAAGCAGCGAAAACTCTCCATAATCGCTTTTTAACATAATTTTTATAAAGTCTTTTAACGTTAACTATAACTTTTTTTAATTCCATTAATTATTTAATGTCGTTAGGTAAAGAGTTAAAAAAACAAAAAAGCCAGACAAATTATTTAATTTAAAAGCTTTTAAACATGCTGAAGGGCTTTTAGCATCACAAATTTTTATTTGATAAAATAGACTGATCATAAAAAGTATTAAAAATATCAAAAAATAATTTACTTCTAAACTTATCACTACAAATAATAATAATAACGAACTAATTATATATGAGGTTCCTAAAAACAAATTAAGGTTATTTTTAAACTTAATTGTAGTAGATTTTACTCCTATTACCTCATCATCAGATACGTCTTGTAATCCATAAATCGTGTCATAGCCTAGTGTCCAAAATATGGCTCCAATATAAAGAAGTATTGGCAAATAAGAAATTTCATTCGTTATAGCTGTCCAAGCCATTATTATTCCCCAGTTAAATGTAAAGCCTAGGAATAGCTGAGGCCAATATGTAAATCTTTTCATAAATGGATAAGTAAAAGCAAATATCATTGAAAAAATTCCAAGATATATGGTCAATAAATTAAATTGAATTAGAATTATGAAAGCAAGTGCACATAAAATAATTACATAAATCCAAGCTAATATTTTACTGAGCGAACCAGAAGCGATAGGTCTCATTTTTGTTCTAGAAACTTTTTTATCTATTTTTTCATCAACGATGTCATTGACTATACATCCAGCACTTCTCATCAAAACCGATCCACAAAAGAAAAGAAAAAGATAAAAATAAAAAGTATTAATATTTTTCTCAAAATAACTCGCGAGAGATAGTCCCCAAGAACATGGCCAAAAAAGCAAGAGAAAACCAGTTGGTTTATTAATTCTTGTTACATTAATGAAATTAGTAAGGTGCACAGTCATTATTAGTTCTTGTAAATATCAAACACCGAATACATAATCAATTTGATTCGATATGAATATAGATTACACAGTAACAGCCTTAATGTTTCCAGCAATACCTCTGATAATGACAGTTTATAGTAATAGGTTTCATACTTTAAGCGCTCTAATCAGAAAACTCCATGACGAACATGTTTTTGAAAAACATATTCCACCTGAATGGGAAAAACAGCTTAAAAACTTAAGTCAAAGAATAAATTATTTGAAATATGCTATTGGTGCGGCAAGCCTAGGATTTTTATTTAACATGATGACTGTTCTTGGCTTATATTTAGAAAAAATAATAATTTCCAGATTAATATTTGCCAGTTGTTGTATTTCAATGATTATATCAATACTGTTATTTTTGTTAGAAATATTTCTTTCTACACATGCGTTAAAATTGCATTTGTCTGACATGAAAATTGATGAAAAATAGTTACTATGAAAATTAATGCGATAAGAGCTTTTATAATAGCTGCTATAGTGATAATTCTTTTATATGCTCTGGGTTTATTTTTGCCAATAATAATGACCTCTAACTAAATATGTTTGGAAAACCAGTAATATTAATAATTATCCTAATCCTGCTATTAATATTTTATATTGTTATAAGGTTGGGTGCAGGAAAAAAGAAGGATATAGAGGGCTCAAAAAGTCTTACAAGATATCTTTTTGGAATTCGAATACTGATTCTTATATTAGCGATAGTAGGAATTATATTGTGGTTTTTTCTTTAGGATTTTCGGTAAACTAATTTACCAAACTCAATTTTTTCTTGATATGAACGTTCAAAAGTTTTTAATTGTGTTTCACTCATTCTACCTTTAAGAATTTTTAAATTATTCTTTTTCCAATTATCAAGCGTTGTTGGACTTTTCCAAATTTTCTTTTCTTCATCAGTTCTTGCACAGCCATAGCAAAATCCAGTTGAAGAGTCGCTTTTGCATATACTGATACATGGGCTCAATATAGAACTTTGTTTAGAATTAGTCATTTGGAATTAAAATTGCTGGACCAATTATCTTTCTTGCTTCTAGATCCTCATGTGCTTTTCTCGCTTCTGATAACGCATATTCCTTAAAAATTTTTATCTTTATTCTTCCAAACTTAATTTGTTCAAATAGCATCCTTCCAGCATCCTCAAGCTCATTTTCTGCAGAGTGATGTCCTAAAACTGGTCTGGTAAAAAATAAACTTTTTGGCTGGATATATTTTGGTACATTGATCGGTTCCAAAGGTCCTGATGCATTACCAAAAGAAACCATCATTCCTCTTACTTTTAAAGATCCAACAGAACCAATAAAAGTATCTTTTCCAACACCATCGTAAACCACATCTACACCTTTACCATTTGTAATTTCTTTTACTTTTTTTTCAAAATTTTCTTTTTTATAATTTATAACAAAATCGCAACCATAATCTTTTGCTATTTTTATTTTTTCATCAGAACCTACTGTTCCAATTAATTTACAACCCAAACTTTTTGCCCACTGACAAAAAATTTGTCCAACACCACCAGCCGCTGCATGAAAAAGAATTGTTTCACTAGCTCCAGGTTTATAAGTTTTAAAAAGCAAGTAGTGAGTTGTCAGACCTTTGGTCATTACAGAGGCTGCAATTTTGTGACTTATTTCATTTGGAAACTTAACAGCAATCTTTTCTGGAATAACTCTTTCTTCGGCGTATGATCCAATTGGCGTAGAAGCGTAAGCTATATTGTCCCCTTTACTAAAATTTTTAACTTCTGATCCAACCTTTTCAACAACTCCCGCTCCCTCCATACCTAAACCACTTGGTAGTTTAAGAGGATAAAGACCGGATCTGTGATAAGTATCAATAAAATTCAATCCAACTGCTATATTTTTAATTTTAATATCTTTTGGTCCAGGTACACCAACTTTTGTTTCCATTAATTTTAATACTTCAGGACCCCCGTGTTTATTTATTATAATTGATTTTGGCATTGCAGCTTATATAAATTCCTCATGACATCAAAAGCAAGACTTTTTTATCATAGAGAATTAAAAAAAGACCTTATCTCTAAACTTTCAGAAAGCCAATCCCATTATACCAAAAATGTAATGAGATTAAAGCCAGGGGACAAGATATCACTTTTTAATTCAATGAATGGAGAATGGGATGCGAGTATACTTAAACATGATAAAAATTTAACGGAATTTAAAGTAGAAAAATTATGTAGAAACAAAAATATGGAGGGAAATTTGTGGTTAGCTTTTTCTTTAATAAAAAAAAATCCCCAAGATTTTATGCTCCAAAAAACTACAGAGCTTGGAATTCAGAAATTTATTCCACTTTTTTGCGAAAGAAGTGTTGCTAAAGAGATTAATATTGAAAGAGCAAAAAAAATAGTTATAGAGGCAAGTGAACAATCAAATAGAATATCAGTACCTGAAATTTTAGAAATTCAAAAGTTAGAAAATTTTCTTACAAATTTTCCAAAAAATGGAGTTATTATTTTTTGTGACATTAATTGTAAAACTAGTGATTTAAAAATTTCTTTATCCAACAAAACTCCAGTTTGTATCCTATTGGGTCCTGAAGGCGATTTTTCAGAAAATGAAAGACAATTAATAGTTGATAATAAAAAAACTGTTTCAATATCTCTTGCAAAGAACATTTTACGCACTGAAACAGCAGCTATCGCTGCAACTACAATTTTAAGTCACAATTTAAATTTTAAGTAACTTTGCCCTTTAAATTAAAGCAGAATTTTACCTTGCAAAAGTGTCGCAAAACCTTATTAAACATGCATTAAGTGTTTATATATAGTAAATATTAATTATGAATACCGCATATGCATTGTTACTAGGTTTAGTCATTTTTTTGATTTTATTTATTTATTTTGTTTTTTTTTTCAGTTTCTTTAAGATTAGAAAAAAATGAAAATAAGGCAGAAATCGCTGTTAAAAGAAAACCAGTACCATTTAGATTTAAGGATCTCATTGATCCTAAAAATAAAAAATTAGGAGTTATAGATTTAGGAAACCATATTCTTATTGCAGGAATAGTTATTATAGGAATTTTTATTATTTCTAACGCATAAACATGATAGTAGCATTAAGCATATTTTTAATAACTGTTGGATCAATAGCATTTCACTTCTGGTCACCTTGGTGGTGGACAGAAGTAGCATCAAATTGGGGAAATATGGATGACACAATCCTTTTGACATTTTGGATAACAGGAGCAGTATTCGTAGCCATTTGTTTTTTTGTTGCTTACTGCGTTTGGAAATTTAGTTACAAAAAAGAGAGAAGAGCAGAATATAAACCTGAAGATAAAAAATTAGAAAGTAGATTAACCTGGGCAACCGCAATTGGAGTTGCTGCACTTTTAGCTCCAGGATTAGTCGTTTGGAATCAATATGTTACAGTTCCAGAAAATGCATACAAAGTAGAAGTATTCGCTTACCAATGGGGATGGAAGTATAGACTACCTGGTAAAGATAATATTCTTGGAAAGACAGACATTAAATATATTAATGACGAAAATCCTTTCGGATTAATATTAGAGGACCCAAACGGTAAAGACGATCTATTAGTAGACGCAGACGAGCTTCATGTGCTTAAGGATAGGCCTGTAAAGTTTGAATTAAGAACCATTGATGTCTTGCACAATTTTTACGTTCCCCAATTTAGAGGAAAAATGGATATGGTCCCAGGAATTATAACTTTCTATTGGTTGACCCCAACTAGAGTAGGGGATTTTGAAGTTTTATGCGCAGAGTATTGCGGAACAGGTCATTACGCTATGAGGGGAAGAGTCATTGTTGATGAAGAAAAAGATTATAAGAAATGGGAAGCAAAACAGATAACTTTTGAGAAAATGTTAGCAAAAAGTCAAAATAACGACAATTTGCAGCTAGTAAAAAAGGATAAATAAACTATAAAATTAATAAATTATGTCAGACGAATACGAACACAAACTAGAAGCTAAATCAGAATATGTTGCAGACACATCATCTGTGTCATCTCCTGATATAGATGCAGTTCCAAAAGCAGAACTAGCAGATCAAGAACTTTACCATTCACATAGTTGGTGGACGACTTACGTTTTTTCTCAAGACGCAAAATATATTGGAATTCAATATGCTTTAACTGCAATTGGTACAGGACTTTTGGGGTTAGTTTTATCATGGTTGATGAGAATTCAATTAGCTTTTCCAGGACTTGGTTGGTTAGAACCTTCATCTTACTATCAATTTGTAACAATGCACGGAATGATAATGGTTGTTTATTTACTTACAGCGTTATTTCTCGGAGGCTTTGGAAATTTATTA
>MDTB01006243.1_pt1 | contig 13878 bp, 10 predicted proteins | sample 811161 | NCBI WGS metagenome assembly MDTB01 (sample SAMN05326650, study PRJNA326480) | marine metagenome | isolation source: seawater | place: Mediterranean Sea | collected 2009
ACTAGAAATATATTACGTTTCTCAGCCATATCTTTTAGTACAAACGAACTCTAAAATTTGAAATAAAACCCCGCCTAACGACCTGGCCCCAAAATTAAGGAGGGGATTATCTCAGTAATTGGCCGGGTATTTCAAGTCTATTACAATAAAAAGCCATATAACGAGCAATTATTATCAATAAACACTCGTTGACGAACATAAAACCACTAAATTTTAGTCTATTTGTATTTTCGGTGTCACGAAAATAAGTAATTCACGTTTCTCATTAAACTCGCTGGTGCTCTTAAATAAGCGTCCAACATACGGAATATCACCAAGTACAGGTACTTTATTTGTGGTATTAATTATTTGCTGCTGAAAAATACCACCCAGCACAACGGTTTGGCCGTTATCAACCAGCACTTGTGTTTCAATTTGTTGAGTGTCTATAGAAACCGCTTCACCTGTTCCGGTTTGAACCGTTTCGCCACGAGTATCTTGTGTAATAACTAAGTCTAAAATAACTTTGTTATCAGGCGTAATATGCGGTGTAACCTCAAGGCTCAATACCGCTTTTTTAAAGCTTACAGTAGTAGCACCACTTGAGGCTGATTCGGTATAGGGGATTTCAGTACCTTGCTCAATACGTGCTTTTTGCTGATTAGCTGCGGTAATGCGCGGGCTCGCAATAATCTCACCTTTATTTTCTTCTTCTAAAGCACTAAGCTCTAAATCAATTAAAGTGCCATTAGCCAACTTAGCTATGTGTAAACCAATACTTGCCGCAGGGTTAGTAATGGGTAGGTTTACATTAAGACGGTCTGATAAATCAGGAATAGTGCCATTTGAGATAGACTCAGCTCCTTCAAGCGAGCCAGAGATACCATCGCTATCTTGTTGATCACTAAACCCCCAACGCACGCCTAAATCTTCTGTGACGTTATCGCGCACTGTTACCATACGTGATTCAATAACAACCTGTTGCACTGGAATATCGAGTGTTTCAATCATACGGCGAATACTCTCAATGCTCTTCGCTGTATCTTTAATAAGTAATGTATTGGTACGCTGGTCAACCGATACACTGCCTCGGGCAGAAATGATGCTGTTAGTGTCGGTTTTCAGTAAATCCGCAAAATCTTCAGCTTTAGCGTAGTTTAAACGAATATACTCACTGTAAAGCGGCTCTAAATCCTCGACCTTTTGTTTTGCTAGTAAATCTTTAGCTTCACGTGCAGCGAGCTCTTCAGCTGGCGCAACCATCAATATAGAGCCATCCATGCGCTTATCAAGGCCTTTAATACGCAGTACAACATCTAAAGCTTGATCCCATGGAACGCCATCTAAACGAAGCGTAATATTGCCGGTTACTGAGTCACTCGTTACTAAGTTAAACTCGTTATAACCCGCTATGATTTGCAGTACAGCTCTAACCGAAATATCTTGGAAGTTTAAGGTCATTGGACGACCTTGATATTCCTTGCCGCCATCTAAATAGGCATTTTGCGTTTCATCTTTTTCAATGGTTAACGTTAAAATATTATCTATCTGCTGGTAGGTAAAGGTAAAAGCAGCATTAGGCTCAATAACTACACGGCTTAAGCTATCTTCTTTAAAGGTTTCAATGCTACTTACTACAGTACCAAAATCTAGCACATCTAATTCATACAGTAAGTCGTCTAAAATATCTGTGTGATGAAACTCTGCAATTATTTTTCCACCACTTTCATGTACTTCTATTGCAGCTTGCGTGTCTTGTAAAAATACTAAAACTTTTGCTTCGCCTTTTTCACCACGGCGAAAATCAATAGATTGAATCCGATTAATATAAGCGCTTGAGGCATCATAACCATTGCTGCTTTCATCAGAAGCTTGCTCAGTAAGCGGGTTATCAGATACGCGCAACGACACTAAGTTATTATTAACTTGTGTTTCGTATATTTTTAAACGCTCTAAATTTACCGTAACTTTTAAGCCTTGCTCTGTCAGTACGCTGCTTACACTGTTAATACCTGCGTGATCGACCGGCACATTTTCAAGACCCTGTTCTAGTTCTGCACCATCAAATAGCATTTCTATGCGCGCTGGTGTGTTGTGTACTTGAATTTTAGGTTGTTGTGTTAGCTCTTCGTCAAATACAAGTTGTAACTCTGTCTCGCCTTTTAGCAAGGGGTTATAACGTACATCATAAAGTAGCGGCGCTGCACTGGCTGTTTTTGCAACAAAAAGAGCCAATATGACAAATAACATCGTTTGAAAACGATGATGCCAAAGTACATCCTTATGCATGTGTGTTTTACCTTTTTTATTATTAATTTGCGCCATTATTTGCCGCCTCTAACATTTCCAATTTAGTCAGCCGCTCTTTCCAACAACCCGACCCATCAGGGATTAATTCAACTAGTTCTACATAATCACTACTTACAGACTTAACTTTACCGTCATACGTCCCTAAGTAATTATTTACAGTTACCCTATGCAGCGTTTCATCCGCTGCGGTGATCAGTGCCCACATTTGCCCGTTAGAGCCTAATGTACCTTTCATTGATAAGTTATCGAGCGGGTACTTTTCTAGTGGCTCTCTCACTCTATCAGGGTCAGGGTGTAAACAATTTTTAACTTGCGTTAGTTTATTTTGAATAATTTCAGGCTGCGGAGCCACAAAAGGGCTGCGTAACTGCGATGCATTATATTCAAAATGTTCAAACTGCGTTAATTCAGGTATTTCCTCTACTTTAGCAGTAGTGCTTGCCTTAACTTGGTCAATAAATTCTTTTTGCTCAGACGTATCGTCGTTACAACCTGCCAACAATAAAACTGACAATGATAATAAAGGGACTAATCTCACTTTTTAACCCCTTCTTCATAACGATATGTTTTTGCTACCACACTGAATGTTAGTTGCTTTTCGCCAGATGATACAATCGAAAAGTCATGTAAACTTACAATTCGTGGTAATTGGGCTACTTTTCCTACAAACTCACCAAATTCATGGTAAGTGCCTATTACTTCAATTTTAATTGGCAACTCAGTATAAAACTCTTTTTCGACTTCAGGTAACCAGCCAATTTTCAAAAATGTTAAACCGCTAGTAGTACCTACATAAGATAAATCGTCTAACAGGCCAGGGGTTTCATTTGAGGTAGGTAATCGCTTTAGTAGTTTAGAAAACTTATCTTCCATTTCAACCATTTGCTCGCGGTATATGTCAAGCTTACTGGCTACGGCATACTTTGTTCTGTAGGTACTGCGTAGCTCTACTTCTTTAGCTACCGCGCTGTGATAGCTGTCTATTTCATCAGATACCAATAGGCTATAACTAAAAAACAACACTAAACCGGCTATAAATAAGCAACAAATTGCTTTTACTGCAACGGGCCACTCGCCAATGTTGTCGAGCTCAATTTCATTCCAATCTATTTCATTTAAGGCTTTTAAATCAAGGTTCATCACTTACCTCACCAATTTCATCAAATGGTTTTACGTAAAACTCCATATTAAAATCACTGAGTAACCGTGATGTTTGATCGCCTGCCACAATGCCTTGCATGGTAGGTCTTTCTAATAAATATGAGCCTTGTACCTGACGCAGCATAGTAGATAAACGATTGTTTGATTCACTGCGCCCTACTACATCAATTTGACTACCACGGCGCTCAAGCTTAGTTAAATACACGCCTTGAGGAACAATCTTAGCTACTTCATCCATAATTTGAGTACCTAAATTACGGCTGCTTTGTAGCTCTTCAATCAAATGCATACGTTGTTGTAAGTTTTCTTTTTTTCTATCTAAACCTCTTATTTCACTGATTTTTTTATCAAGCATGCTGATTTCTGAGCTTAAATAATTATTTTTTAAATTTTGACCATCTTTTAAACCCGCATAAAAAGAACTAAGTAAATACATACTTAAAAAACAAAATACTGCAACGGCCACTAAAATTGTTATAAATTTCTTTTTTGATTCTTCACGCTGTAGCTCTCGCCACGGCAATAGATTTATATGTGGCATGATGAAAAGCTCCTTAATGCCAAACCAGTAGCAATTGCAAACTGCGTTCTATTTCGCTGCATTACATTTCTGTCTACTTTTGGCGAAACTTCCATATTTGCAAATGGTTCAGCAACCACAGCATGAATACCGAGCTCTTCAATTAACAACCTATCTAAACCGTCAATCATCGATGTTCCGCCGGTTAGCACAATATAATCTACTTGATCTTTACCTGTGGTTGTTAAAAACATTTGTACCGCACGGCGCACTTGTTGCAATAATGATGTTTGAAACGGTGCCAGCACTTCAAAGGTATAATTAGGGGGTAAGTCACCCGTTGTTTTGCCTATTTCAGCCTCATCAAAGCCTTTGTTATAATAAGACACAATGCTGTTAGTATATTGGTCGCCACCAAATACTTGGTCACGGGTATAAATTGTTTCTCCCGCTTGAACAACACTGACCAGCATTAAAACAGCGCCAATATCTACCACAGCAACACACTTATTAAAGGCGTCACTTGGTAATTGCTGATAATACACATCCATTGCTCTACTTAACGCATAGCTTTCAACATCAACCACTTTAGCGGTTAAGTTTGCCGCCTCTAGTGCGCCCACACGGGCTTCAACACTTTCTGTACGCGCAGCAGATAACAACACATTCATTTTACTCGGGTCGGCTTCGTTGGTAGAGAGCTTTTCAAAATCTAAACTCACTTCATCAAGAGGGTAAGGTATTAAGCTGTCAGCTTCTATTTCAATTTGGGACTCTAATTCAGCGTCACTTAATGAAACATCCATAAAAATAACTTTAGTGATAACGGTTTGCCCTGATACAGCCACTGCCGCTGATTTTAAAGATTTTGGTAGTTTTCTTTTTAATTTTGTAATTATGTTACCAATTGCTTCAATATCCTGAATAGAGCGCTCGCTCATTGCGCCTTTTGGCATAGGTTCAATTGCAAGTGCTTCTAGTCGAAATCCCGTTTCAATTTCACTTAAAAGCACTGCTTTGATAGAGTGCGATCCGATATCAATTCCGACCATCGCAGGTGATGGCTTTTGAAATAGTTGACTTAGCATGTTTGCAACTTGACCTTTGTTTTAATAATAAACAAGTTATAATTTTTTTAGTAAAAAATATTATTCATTTTTTAATCAATATATACTAGCAGTCTAAACTCGCAATTGGGAGTCCATTTAGGGAAATATAAGTGATTTTATTAAAACGAACATTACAATTTTTTATCATTTGCACGTTATTTGGTCTGATCACTTTAATCAGCCTTTATTATTACGTTAAACCTGATATCCCCAGTGTGCAAGTTTTAAAAGACGTGCAATTACAAACCCCTATGCAAGTCTTTACAAAAGATGGACTCTTAATTAATCAATTTGGTGAAAAACGCCGCATTCCCGTCACTATAGACGAAATCCCCCAACCTTTAATTGATGCTTTTTTAGCAACAGAAGACAACCGTTTTTATGACCATATTGGTATAGACCCTATTGGTATTGTCCGCTCTGCTATTGTGTTAATTTCAACAGGTGAGAAAAAACAAGGCGCGAGTACCATTACTATGCAGCTTGCTCGTAACTTCTTTTTAACACGAGAAAAAGCGTATATTCGTAAAGTTAAAGAGATTTTTATAGCTCTACATATTGAAAGTGTATTAACAAAAGACGAAATTCTTGAGCTGTATCTTAATAAAATAGAACTAGGTAATCGTGCATTTGGTATTGGTGCTGCTGCTCAAGTTTACTATGGCAAAGAGCTAAAAGACCTCACTCTTGCACAAATGGCAATGATTGCCGGCTTACCTAAAGCCCCTTCGGCGCTTAACCCAATTCGTAACCCAATTAGAGCTAAAGCACGCCGTAATGTAGTGCTTGGTCGCTTGCTTACTGAAAACTATATTACGCAAAAACAATACAACGATGCGGCTAACCAGCCTATCACTGCTTATTTTCACGGTGCTGAAATAGACCTTTACGCCCCTTATATCTCTGAGATGGTTCGTGCTGAGATGGTTGAGCGCTACGGTGTAGAAAAAGCATATAACTCTGGATTTAAGATATTTACCTCTGTGGAGTCTAAAGTTCAAAAGGCTGCGCAAACAGCTTTAGTTAATAATTTACATAACTATGATATGCGTCATGGCTTTCGTGGGCCTGTAGACGTGTTATGGGATCCAGAAACACAGCCTGCCTTAAGTGAGCAGCAAATTATAGAAAAGCTAAAACCTGTTAAAGAAATAGCTGATTTGCATGCTGGCGTGGTGTTAAATGTGACAGAGAAAACCGCTGACGTTATTTTAAAAAATGGCCAGCGCACCACACTTGATTGGGATAATTTAAAATGGGCGCGCAAATACATTACTCGCTACCGCCAAAGTTTTGCCCCTAAAGCCGCTACTGACATTCTTACCCCTGGCATGCAAATATGGCTGCGTAAAAATAACGACAGCAGTTACCTACTAAGCCAAATACCAGAAGCTGCCAGTGCACTTGTTTCACTCGACCCACAAGATGGTCGTATTAAAGCTATAGTAGGCGGTTACAGTTTTGAGCAAAGCCAATACAACCGAGCGGTACAAGCTAAGCGCCAAGTTGGCTCTAATATTAAACCCTTTATATATTCTGCTGCGCTCGAAAATGGCTATACATTAGCCTCTATTTTAAACGACGCGCCAATAAACCAGTGGGATAAAAGTTTAGGTGTAGCGTGGCGACCAAAAAACAGCCCAGCAGTTTATAATGGCCCTATACGTATTCGCCGTGCACTTGCACAATCTAAAAACGTTATTTCTGTGCGCTTACTTCGTGGTGTAGGGTTACAACGCACCGCCGATCACTTGCTTAAGTTTGGTTTTAAAGATGCTGATATTAACCGCAGTGAATCGTTAGCATTAGGCAGTGCATCAATCACGCCATTAGAGCTTGCTCGCGGCATGAGCGCATTTGCTAATGGCGGTCACTTAATTGAACCTTACTTTATATCTGAAATTCAAGATGCTTATGGCAATGTACTATTTAAAGCAAACCCGGCTCTTGCTTGCGATGAAGACGAGCTATTACCCGTCTCTCAAGCAGTGGATAGCTTTGCCAACAATAACCTAGATACCGACATAACAGATGATACAGCCACGCAACCACGTTGTGCACCACGTGTTATTTCAAAGCAAAATGCTTTTTTAATTGCTGAAGCAATGCACAGCGCAGTATGGGGTGGCGGAAGCTGGACCCATAAAACAGGCTGGAGCGGGACAGGTTGGCGTGCGCAAGCATTAGATAGACGCGATCTATCGGGTAAAACAGGCACAACCAATGACTCTGTTGATACTTGGTTTAGCGGCTTTAACCGCAATGTAGTAACGTCTGTATGGGTTGGTTTTGACAACCCAGGTAACTCGTTAGGGCGCTCCACCTATAATAACAACCTAGATAGCAGCCAAATCTCTGGTGCTGAATCGGGCGCCAAAACGGCACAACCTGCTTGGGTTGATTTTATGAAAGTGGCGCTTGAGGGCACACCAGAGGCGCCAATAGAGCCTCCTGAAGGGCTAGTTTCAATTCGTATCGATTTAAAAACAGGTTTGTTAAGTCATAAAAACGACTACACCAGTCGCTTTGAATATTTTGAAAAAGGCACTGCACCTACAAAATATGTGCTGTCTCAGCCAACTGATATTTTTGAAGAAGATACAAAAACAGAAGAAGAGTTATTCTAAAAACAAAACGGCAGCTTACACAAGCTGCCGTTTTACTATTAATATTTGCCTGCGCTATTTTAGGTTTTTAACTAACCAATATAAATCAGAATGCACTCCCGCGGCGGTCACTTCTTTGCCTGCCCCAGGGCCTTGTATTACTAAGGCGTTTTCGTTGTACCACTGGCTATTAATAACAAAGATATTATCGCCAGGTGTTAAGTTAGCTAAGGCGTCCCCTTTAGGCGCGTAAGTTATACCTACCTTCGCCGATACTTTACCCTGCTCTAATGCCAATAAACCGGTATACCTAAGTACAGCATCTTGAGCATTTGCCGCATCGGCATGGTGTTTAATAAAGGCATTTAGCTTATCTTTATTCACTAAAAAGTCATCCCATGAACCTTGGGCTAGCTCATCAGGCATTAATGCTTGTAAGCTTATATCATTTAAATCTAATTCAATGCCAAGCTCGCGCGCAAGTATCAGCAATTTACGTTGCATATCGCGGCCCGATAAATCCTCGCGAGGATCAGGCTCTGTAAAGCCCATTTTTTGCGCTTCAAGAACAAGGTCAGAAAATGCCACACTGCCATCGTACTTACTGCATAGCCACGAGAGTGTGCCCGAGAAAACACCTTCAATACGGGTAATTTTATCGCCACTATTTTGTAAATCGGCCAACGCAAAGTTAATTGGCAACCCTGCCCCTACACTGGTGTTGTAGCGCCAATGCAAGTTACGCTCGCTAATACTTTGGCGCAGCGCGTTATACCAACTAGATGCAGCAGTGCCCGCGTACTTGTTAGCACTTATTAAATGACAGTCTCGCTCTACAAAGTCAGTGTATAATTGGCTAAATTGCTCGCTTGCCGTTATATCAACAACAACTTTGTGCTCGTAATCAAGTTCGTTTAATGCACTTAATAAATCCGCCTGCTCATAAGCAACGGCATTATGCTGCCATTGTTTTTTCCACTGTCCGAGTGTAATACCCGAGGCATTAAATAGCATATGTTGCGAGCGAATTAACCCAACTAGCTTAATACTATAATCGCCCGACAAACGCTTAAATTGAGCATCTAGCTGGCTTAAAAATTCATCGCCTACATTACCTAAGCCAGCCACAACCAGAGCAACTTCTTGGCCTTTATTAATTAATTTTTCGTGCAATAAACTAAGTACATCGCTTTCTATTAACTGATCTGTTAACAGCAATGTATAGCCTGTATCTTGATGAATAAAACGAGGGTGAATACTTTGCTGATTTAAAACCTCAGCCGCTAATGTACTTAGCGTATAAACATCTTGTGTAGGCGCAACCACCGCGCAGCCATTTAAATTAGACTCGCTTATATTTGCTCGCCCAGCAAAATAACTCACTACTTGATGCGTTGCACCCGCGGGCACAACTAAGTATGTATCGCCGTTGTGTATAAAATGATGAAGGCTGTGCTGAATAAGCTGGCTAACATGCGCCACTTCACCCGCGTTAAGGCCTTCAACGAGCAGTAAATCAACGTTTTGTAATGTAGTAATAAAACGTTTTTGCTTAGCTTTGCCTTGTTTTACAATATCGGTAGGGGCAGTTTGCACATCAAAACTACTACGTACAGCCAGTTTAATATTACTGTTTTTTAAAGGCGAAAGCGTTTTAGCATGTAAAACAGGGTTACCCAATCGAGCTAATAAGTTAGCTTGTTCACGGCACACCTTGTTGTACTTAATCGCCTTTTCAACTTTACGTGGGTCGGCACTAAATACCCCTGGCGTATCAGTCCAAATACATACATTTTGTGCGTCGCAATAATTGGCTAATAAGGTGGCGCTGTAATCACTGCCATTGCGCCCAAGCGTAACTGTTTTACCATCAGCACTTGCTGCGATAAACCCTGTTACTACGTTAATTTTATTTGCATCAATAACTTGGCTGCATTGCTGTTTGTTTTGCGCATGCAAAAGCTCCCCGCTTGTTACACTAAACAGCGCTCTAGCATCATGAGCACACGCTTGAATGTTTAATTGCGTTAAATAGGCTGCCAATAATCGCGCAGACCACAGCTCACCATGCGCCAGTAAGGCCGCCTCTTGCAACTGCTGCTTGCTGGCTTGCTCCGCTACATCACTTAGCTCTTGCGCTAACACAGCTAAAGCCGTGTGTTTAGCATCGGCTTTTAATAACTCTTCAATTAATGCCGTTTGGTGATTACTCAATTGCAGCAAAATATCAGCAACGGCTTGCTTATCTTGTTGTTGATAACTTTGCCACAGCGATACCAATGTATCGGTGGTTTTACCCGCAGCAGATACAACCACGCAATCGCCAGGCTGTGTGTGGCCAATAATTATTTTTGCCACACTTTGATAGCGCTCGCCCGAGCTTAAGCTCGAGCCGCCAAATTTATGTACACTGTTTACCATACTCAATCACCACAAAGCTGGATGAGCAGCCTGCTGCTTTACATCACCATTGGCATTGCCTGCAGCTTTACCAACACGCCCTACATTTTTATTTTGACCAGGTTTAACTAAGTTAAATACACGTTCAAAATCAGCCAGTAGGTCTTCTACATCTTCAATGCCGACCGAAATACGAATTAGCGTATCGCCCACACCCGCCTCTAAACGTGCTTGAGCTTCCATACCTGCGTGAGTCATGGTCGCAGGATGACAAATTAAACTCTCAACCCCACCTAACGATTCTGCTAAGCTAAATTCTTTAAGGCTTGTTAAAAACGCCGCAGCATCATTCACATCGCCTTTAATATCAAAACTAACCATACCACCAAACCCAAGCTGTTGGGCTTTAGCAAGCGCATGTTGAGGATGCGATTCAAGGCCTGGGTAGTAAACTTGGCTAACATACTCAGAGCTTTCTAGGTATTTAGCAATTGCCAGGGCATTTTCTTGGTGCTGTTTTAAACGCACATTTAAAGTACGTAAACCACGTAACGTTAAATAGCTATCAAATGGTGCGCCGGTAATACCAATGTTATTGGCCCACCAAGCAAGCTCATCACCAAGCTCTTGTGTTGCAGCAACAACTGCACCGCCTACAACATCAGAATGGCCGTTTATATATTTAGTGGTTGAGTGCACAACAATATCTACGCCAAACTTAATTGGGTTTTGTAATGCCGGTGATAAAAAGGTGTTATCGGCGGCCACTAATGCACCGCACTGTTTTGCTATATCCGTCACGGCTTTAATATCCGTTAGGCGCAGCACAGGGTTACTTGGTGTTTCTATCCAAATTAATTTAGGTTTAATGGTTAAAATTTGTTCTAGGCTTTCTGGTTTAGTTAAATCAAGCACTTTAAGTTTAAGCAAGCCGCGCTTTTCTAACGACGTAAATAAACGGTAGCTGCCGCCATAACAATCGTGAGGAATAACCAATGTATCATCGTTATTTAATAACTGTGTGGCTAAGTGCACTGCTGCCATGCCCGTAGCAGTAATAATTCCGCGTGCGCCACCTTCAAGCTCTGCTAGAGTGTCAGCTAAAATATCGCGATTAGGATTACCACTGCGTCCATAGTCGTATGCGCGCTTAGTATCAAAATCGGCAAACGAATAAGTCGTCGATAAATAAATTGGCGGTACAACGGCGCCATGATGTTTATCGGCATCAACCCCATTTCGTACAGCAATGGTTGCTTTGTTTTTTTCGCTCATATTCGTCACCTGATTAATTTGGATGTTTAGACGTCTAAAAGAGTAAGTTATCCATTATAATAAGTCAAAGCATTTAAAGCTCTAGATGGCTAAAAATAACAGACGCGTAAAACTTCAATGAGGCTGTATTTACTATTACAGACAGCTTATTAAGATAGATTGCTATCTATTATTTGACTATCTTTTTTAAAACGATAGAATTTCACGCATATTTACACGCTTTTAACGCCGTGTGAGAAATTAATAATCTGAGGCAACGATACATCTTATGGCTAAATGGAATGGTGAGTATATTCACCCATACGCAGAACACGGGAAAAAATCAGAGCAAGTTAAAAAGATCACCGTTTCGATCCCGCTAAATGTATTAAAAGTATTAACTGATGAGCGTACACGTCGTCAAATAAACAACCTGCGTCATGCAACAAACAGCGAGTTACTATGCGAAGCGTTTTTGCATGCCTTTACAGGCCAGCCATTACCTAATGATGATGACCTACGTAAAGATAACGCAGAAAAAGTACCTGAAGAAGTTAAAAAAATAATGCAAGAAATGGGTTTAGAAGTGCCTATTTTAGACGAAGAATAAAACGTCTTTTTAAACAAAAAAACCTCAGCATGCTGAGGTTTTTTTGTTTCAGCGCTATATATTACGCCATATAATTTTCCGGTAAGTCAATTTGTGCCACGCCCGACTCAACAGCAGCAATAGCAACCGCCTTGGCTATACGTGGTAATAAACGCGGGTCCATAGGTTTAGGAATAATGTAGTCTGCACCAAATTCGAGCTTTTCTACACCCGCTGCTTTTAATACTTGCTCAGGCACTGGCTCTTTAGCAATACTACGAATAGCTTCAACAGCCGCTATTTTCATTTCATCGTTAATTGCGCTTGCACGTACATCAAGTGCACCACGGAAAATAAACGGGAAACATAAAACATTATTAACTTGGTTAGGGAAATCAGAACGCCCCGTTGCCATAATTAAGTCTTTACGTGCACTGTGCGCAAGCTCAGGTGCAATTTCAGGATCTGGGTTTGAACATGCAAACACCACTGGCTTATCGGCCATTAGTTTTAGATCTTCAGGTGCAAGTAAGTTAGGACCCGATACACCTACAAACACATCAGCATCAGCAATTACATCTTGTAGAGTACGCTTATCTGTATTGTTAGCAAAAAGCTGTTTGTATTCGTTTAAGTCATCGCGACGAGTATGAATAACCCCTTTGCGGTCTAGCATATAAATATGTTCGCGCAGTGCACCACACTTAATTAACAGCTCCATACAAGCAACCGCTGCAGCGCCTGCACCTAAACATACAATAATGGCATCTTCTATTGATTTGCCCTGCACTTCTAAGGCGTTAAGCATACCTGCCGCAGTTACAATAGCGGTACCGTGTTGGTCATCATGAAAAACCGGAATACTGCAACGCTCAATAAGTGCTTTTTCAATTTCAAAACACTCTGGCGCTTTAATATCTTCTAAGTTAATACCACCAAACGTGTCTGCAATATTAGCCACTGTATTTATAAAGTCTTCGGTGGTGCGATGCTTAACTTCAATATCAATAGAATCTAAGCCAGCAAAACGTTTAAATAAAAGCGCCTTACCTTCCATAACAGGTTTAGAGGCTAAAGGCCCCAAATTACCCAAACCTAAAATTGCCGTACCATTACTGATCACCGCAACCATATTACCTTTACCGGTATATTTATATGCATTGGCTGGGTCTGCTGCAATTTCGCGCACAGGCTCTGCAACACCAGGGCTGTATGCTAATGCTAAGTCTTGCACCGTTTCGGCTGGTTTTGTTAGCTCAATGCTGATTTTGCCTGGAACGGGGTGAGAGTGGTAGTGTAATGCTTGTTCACGAAAATCTGACATAACGCGATGGTATCCTGCAATTTAAGTTAAGTGAGAGGGAGTATGGGGCTAAGATACTCTTATTATTTTTAAATTCCAAGCAATATCAGGTCTATCCTGTTATATGCTATATCCGTTAATTTTAAGTGATTTATCAGCAACTTCGCTAAAAGTTATCAATATTAAACAAATAAAAATTCATTCAAAAAGTGCTTTTTGAGGTTCATTTTGCCCTGCCAATATTTTTGTAAAATAGCAGAATATTAAAATAGTAAAATGCACCAATATGGCGCGTTTATCACCGTTAAAAACAAATATCGCCACGATAAGCACTTTTAGCAGCTTGGTTAAAAATTAACGTATAAAAAATATAGAGAAGAATTGTGAGTTTGTCTGCAAAGGTTTATGCATATTCAGAATAAGAACAGGAAATAGTTATGCACACATAGTACGGCAACAATCGGTGATTTTTTAGTAAAAATGATGAATTTTAGGCACAAAAAAAGCACCCGAAGGTGCTTTTTTTACTAAACAGCAATAATTACTTCTTGCTGCTAAGTGCACCGAAGCGCTTGTTGAAGCGATCAACACGGCCGCCAGTGTCTAAAATCTTTTGCTTACCAGTGTAAAACGGGTGACACGCAGAA